>Ga0206131_10004954_pt1 | contig 14316 bp, 14 predicted proteins | sample Helgoland_Spring_FD_148636 | JGI IMG/M metagenome (GOLD analysis project Ga0206131, IMG submission 148636) | Pelagic subsurface seawater microbial communities from Kabeltonne, Helgoland, North Sea - Helgoland_Spring_Bloom_20160517_1 | ecosystem: Environmental > Aquatic > Marine > Epipelagic ...
AATGTTTGCGCATTTTCCCAGATATATGAGCTGTAATTACATGATCATTTTCAAGTTTTACTTTAAATTTAGTATTAGGGAGTGTTTCAATCACTTCACCTTCAAACTCTAATGCATCTTCTTTTGACATATGCACATTTTAAACTATATTTCTTCTAATAGGGGGTTCATATAGTTATATAATCACTAATATAAAACTAATACAGGACATTATTATGATTATTAACCCAGGTGAAATAACATTAGATGAAGCATTAAATATTTGCAAAGAATCATTAAAAAAAGGTCGAGAGTTAAATTTAATGCCATTAACTGTAACCGTTGTTGATGTGGCAGGCGTGGTTAGGGCATCATTATCAGAAGAGGGCTCAGGACTAATAAGGTCTGATATTGCATATGCTAAAGCATGGACATGCCTAGCATTTAATGTCTCATCAAACACATTAAGAGATGTTTTTGAAGATCAGCCAAGATTAGCGCCAGCTGTATCTGGAATGCAAACAATGGCAGGCGGCAAACTTGTCCCAACACCTGGTGGAATGTTGATTCAAAAAGATGGTAAGAATATCGGCGCTGTTGGTGTTACAGGTGATGTTTCAGATCAAGATGAAATTTGTGCAATAGCAGGTATTGAATCTTCTAATCTAACTCCAGGCCATAAATCTAAATAATTTTTGTATAAGTTACCTAGTTCATTTTAAGATTTAATTAACCTTTAAATCTAGTTGAATGTTATATTTCTATTTATGGAAAGAAGATCTTTTATTAAATTTTTAGGGTTTCTATCCATATTTAATACCAAACTTTTTTCACAAAATATTAATAATGAAAAAGTATCATTTAACCATGGTGTTGCAAGTGGTGACCCAACTCATAGCAATATAATAATTTGGACAAAAATTACAAAAAATACAAATCTTAAAATAGATGTAGACTGGCAAATATCTAATAAAAAAGACTTTTCTAATGTTATAAGTAACGGAAAGACTAAATCATATAGTTATAATGATTTTACTGTAAAAATAGATGCAAAAATTCCCTTAAAATATAACGCAGAATCTATATATTATCGTTTTTTTGTAAATAACAATTTTTCTCCAATTGGCACAACCAAAACCTTACCAATCTCAAACCCAAATAAATTTAATTTAGCTTTTTGTAGTTGTTCTAATTATCCAGCTGGTTTTTTTAATGCATATAGAGAGATAGCTCTTGATGATGATATTGATCTAGTATTACATTTAGGTGACTATTTGTATGAATATGGGGAAGATGGCTACGCTACAGAGGATGCTAAAAAGCTGAATAGGGTAGTTGATCCAATTGGTGAGATAGTTAGTCTAAATGATTACAGAAGACGTCATGCACTTTATAAATCTGATAAAGATCTCCAGTTATTGCATTCTCAAAAACCAATGATTCCAGTTTGGGATGATCATGAATTTGCTAATGATTCATGGAAAAATGGAGCTGAAAACCACTCTTATGATGAGGGATATTTTGCAACCAGAAAGTCAAATGCATTAAAAGCATATTATGAATGGATGCCAATAAGAGAATCAAATTCAAAATTAAAAATATGGAGAAAGTTTGAAATAGGCACTTTATTTCAATTATTTATGCTAGATACAAGATCTATATATAGAGATAAACAACTAAATTTAGATAATTATTTTAAAAATACTACTTTTAATAAAAAACAATATATAAAAGATCTTCAAAAGAAAAGAAATCTCGTAGGTACCGAGCAATTTAAATGGTTGGATAAAAATATCAATAACAACTTTAAATGGTCAGTTATTGGCCAACAAATCCTTCTTTCGCCAACTGTATTACCTAAAATATTTTCTAAATTAGATAAAAATCTATTCCCCAATTTCTTACATAAATACTTAAAAATTGGTGGGATGGATATTCCTTATAATACTGATTCATGGGATGGTTATCCAAGAGAAAGAAATAAATTATTGAAAATACTATCTAAATCACAATCCAGTATAGTCCTTACAGGAGATACACATAACTCATGGATTTCAAATTTATATAATGATATGAATTTTATTGGTGTAGAGATTGCTGCACCCTCAATAACATCACCAAACTCAGTCGATATATTTAAAAGTATGACAGAAGATATTGATAAAGATTTTATTAAATATAATAAAAACCTTAAATGGACAAATGGTTCTGGAAAAGGTTTTGTAAAATTAACTATTGCATCTAATCAAATAGAAGTTAAATTCATCTATGTAAATACTGTTAAATCACGAGACTATAAACTATCTGATACCAATAGCTTTACAATTAAGCACAATAAACCGATATAATATTAAACATAATATATATTATGCGAAGTAATATATATTTCTATTAGACCCTCCTACACTATATATGATATAAATAAAGTCATTTATTTTATTAATATGGAGAAATAATGACTGAATATCAAATATTAAATATGATGCATGTTGGATTTATTCAAAATGCTATGTACTTTGTTGGAATGGTTTTAATGACATGGCTAGCATTTAGAATGTGTAACAATGTTAGAAATAATCCAAATACAAATATGACTGGTAAGGTATTTACATCTATATTCTGTGTATTTGTAGCACTATTTATGAGTCAGACAAATATGATTGGTGGTTCAATTTTAGCCTCTTCTGCTTCATCTTTAGTTGATATTGGAGCTGCATCTGGTGAAAGAATGACTGCTTATCTATCAAGTCCAATGATTATCGGTGGACCAGTTCAAAAGGTGTTTGTATTGTTTATACTTGTTTTCCAATTAGCTCTTGTATGGACTAAAGACTAATAGACATAAATTTCTTAAATAAGGGCCTTAGGGCCCTTTTTTATTTTCTAATGATATTCATTCCTTCTAACTTCTTATCTCTTTCAGGATCTGAATATATTTCCTTTTCATATATTTCATGCTCAAACCATTCTATAAACTCTTCAGATCTATTTATTTTCATAAAATTCCAGACACTTTTGCCCTGCTCTGTCTTCATAACGCCTAATCTAAGTGCTGATATTCTAGATTTAAGATGGGAATCATCAACGAAGCCTTTCTGAACCTTGTCATATACATCAAATACATCAACAAGACATGTCATTACAAAGTGATTAATTCTCCATCTATCAGTATGAGTTAAGTCATCTGAGGCCCAATCTTTTGCAAGGAAGTTTGAAAATTCTTGATCTTTAGTTGTTTGAAAAAATCTATCATATTGTCTTTGTGTTAATGAATGACCAAATTGAGCCTTAGTGATTTCATTTTGTTGATGTATCTGTATACCTAAATATATAACTGAAATAACTACACCAAATGCTGCTATTACTTGAACAATTAAAACAATAGTTTCTGAATTCATACAATAACTCCAAACATCCTCAATCCCAACTTAAAATTATTTTACCTGCTTTGCCTTTATTCATTAAATCAAACCCTTCTTGAAAATCATTATATTTAAAGCGATGTGTAATAACATTTCCTATATCCAAGCCTGACTCAATCATAACTGACATTTTGTACCATGTTTCATACATTTCACGACCATATATACCTTTTAATGTCAGCATATTAAAAATAACTAGACTCCAATCTATCGCCATTTCTTCTGATGGAATACCTAGAATTCCAACCTTTCCTCCATGACACATGTTTCCTAACAAATCTCTAAATGCTGAAGGGTTGCCAGACATCTCTAAACCAACATCAAATCCTTCGGTCATTCCTAAATTTTTTTGAACGTCTGATAATTGTTCATTTCTAACATCTATAGTGTGTGTTGCTCCTAATGTTTTTGCTAAAGATAATCGATAAGGATTTATATCAGTTATTACAACATGTCTTGCACCAGCATGTTTACATACAGCAGCGGCCATGGCTCCTATTGGTCCAGCGCCTGTGATAAGGACATCTTCACCTAATAAATCAAACTGAAGAGCAGTATGAACGGCATTACCAAGAGGATCGAATAAAGATGCTACATCCAAATCAATGGATGGTTTGTGAACCCAAACATTAGACATAGGTAAAGCAAGATATTCAGCAAAAGCACCATTTCTATCTACTCCTACACCGCTATTATCAGCACATAAATGTCGTCTTCCAGCAAGACAATTTCTACATCTTCCACAAACTACATGCCCTTCTCCAGATACAATTTGACCTATTGAGAAATCATTAACATTAGATCCAATTTCTACAATCTCACCTACAAACTCATGCCCTAAAGTCATTGGAGTTGTAATATTTTCTTGTGCCCACTTATCCCAGTTATAAATATGAAGATCAGTGCCACAAATAGCTGTTCGTTTGATTTTGATTAATACATCATTAATACCAATTTCTGGCATAGGAACATCTTCAAGCCAAATACCTGGTGAAGCTTCTTTTTTTACTAATGCTTTCATAGAATTTTATCTTTAGCTTTTGCAAAAGAATTAAGTGCTGAATCCAAATTTTCTTTTGAAAAGGATGCTGACATTTGTGTTCTTATTCTCGCCATTCCCTTTGCAACAACAGGATAAGAAAATGCAATAACATAAACACCATTATTAAGCATTTCTGCTGCAAACTTTGCTGCCAGTGATGCATCACCTATCATTATTGGAATAATCGGATGTTCACCTGGAATTAGATCAAATCCAAGATTCTCTAAACCATTGCGAAAATATTTAGTATTATCTTTAAGTTTAGTCTGCAGATGAATAGAATTTTCTATTAAATCAATAGCCTTAATAGCTCCTGCAACTACAGGAGGCGCCACGGTATTAGAAAATAAATATGGTCTAGACCTCTGACGAAGTAGTTTAACAATCTCACCATGTGCACTAGTATAACCACCACTAGCACCTCCTAATGCTTTTCCAAGCGTTCCTGTAATAATATCAACTTTATCTATGCATTTATGAAATTCATGAGTCCCACGACCCATATCTCCTACAAACCCAGTAGCATGACAATCATCAAAATGAACTAATGCATCATATTTTTCAGCAAGCTCGCAAATTTGGTCAAGCTTAGCTATAGTTCCATCCATAGAAAAAACACCATCAGTAGTTATTAATTTATAACGAGCGCCGCTTGAAATAGCAGCTTTCAGTTGTATCTCTAAATCTTCCATATCATTATTTTTATAACGATAACGAGATGCTTTACATAGGCGAATGCCGTCTATGATACTGGCATGATTAAGGGAGTCAGAAATTATTGCATCATCAGTACTTAAAATAGTCTCATAAAGGCCAGCATTTGCATCAAAGCATGAAGGATAAAGAATGGTATCTTCCATACCAACAAAGTTGCTTAATTTATTTTCTAATTCCTTATGTAATGTCTGAGTACCACAGATAAATCTAACCGATGCCATGCCATAACCCCAGTCATCTAAGGCTTTTTTTGCAGCATCTTTTATATCAAAGTTCTCAGCAAGCCCAAGGTAATTATTAGCACATAGATTAATTAAATTTTTATCTTCTAATGTATTTACAATAGAACCTTGAGGAGAAGTTATTTCCCTTTCAATTTTATACAAGCCATCATCTTGAATATCTTGAAGTTGATCTGCTAAGTGAGTTTTAAAATTACCATACATAATTAATTATTATTAATAAAGTTCTTGTAACCAAGAGATATTTTATTCAGATATAAATTCATTTACTTCATTCAGGAATCTATTAAATGAAGGCTGATGATTGTACATCATATGGCCTGCTTCAAATTCAGAGAAGATAACTCTACTCATATCAACTGAATTATCATTCATAAAATTTTCAGCTGTAAAACAAGGAGTTGCCAAATCATAAAGCCCACATGATACATAGACTTTAAAATCCTTATTGTATCTTTGTGCACGTGCTATATGTGGAACTGTATTTACATAACCAAAATCATTACCTTTCCATTTTTGAGGATGCTTCCAGCCTAAATAAACATCTGAGTCTCCACTTTGATATAACATCTTCATCTCAACTCCTATTTCAGCAAACCAAGTGTGCATAGCTGTAACATATGCAGACATAAAACCTTCACTAGATACATCGGTATCTGAATTTTGACCACCAGAAATATAATCAGATGTCTTGTATCTTGAATCAAGCCTGCCTACAGAATAACCCTCGTCTCTGAGAAGCTCTTTTCTAAAACTTGACGGATCGATTCTTAGATTAAAATCTTCAACAAATCTTTTAGATAGACCAGTAAAAGATACATATTCATTAATTAAATTTTCCTTTTCTTTATCTGATATTCGTGATCCTTTAAGTAATGCTGGGCCATATTTATTTAAGCTAAAGTCTTTGGAGTCTTTATAAAACTCTTCTAAAGATTTTTTTGTATCTACTTTTCCATGATAATAAGCTGTAGCAGCATATGAGGGAAAGAATCCGTAATGAGGGCTATTGTTTCCTGGATGAAAGACTAAATATTGATAGTCTGAAGCAGGAGCAACCATTAATAGTCCATTAATTTCAATTGGCGTAATATCACCAGACCTCAATTCTGATACAAGTAAGGGCCCTCTTATACCACCATAACTCTCTCCTAGTATGTATTTAGGAGAATTCCAACGTTTACTATCTGTAATCCATCTTCTTATAAATTCTGCAATTATCTTAGGATCTTCATTAACACCCCAAAACTCTGAACCTTCATGACATCCCGCAGCTCTACTGTACCCAGTACCAACTGGATCAATAAAAACCATATCTGTTTCACTTAAAGGAGATAGTTTGTTATCTATTATCTTATAAGGTGCTGATCCATCATCTGATGCGTCACTTGGGACCTTAACTACTTTTGGTCCCAGAACACCCATATGCAACCATAGAGATGCCGAGCCTGGACCACCATTAAATACAAACATGACTGGCCTATTCTGATCAGTATCAACAATATATTCAGAATAAAAAAAGGATGCTAATGGCGCGCTTGGATTATCTTTTTCATAAAGAATTTTTTCTTTTAGACTTGCGCTATAAGTTAAATTTTTACCATTAAAAACTCCGTCAAAATTTTTAGTAAAACTTCTTTCTTTATCAATAGGTTTTATTTTACATTCATTTAAAATTTCTTCAGATGAACTGATATTTAATGCAAATGTCATCGTTATAAATATAAGACTTAATAAGGATAAATTTTTCATAATTAACTCCAGTAATTTCTATATATAGCTTATCACCCTTCTATATTTTATTTTTAAAAAGGTCCTCGTAATAATCATATGCCTTTGCAGCAAGATTAATCACATCTTTGTTATAAATTTTATTTTTATTTGACTCAGACTTGAATGACCTTGATGACATAACAGATGGATACCAATGTTTTGCCCAAACTCCATCATATTCTTTAAGGCCAGGCTCCCAGCCCAACATTAAAGGATCCCAGTCAATATTTAATGCACTGCAAAGTTTTTTTAATGTATCTTTAGTATTATTTCTTAAATCAGAAGCATCAACTATTAAAGGAGATTCTCCATTTTCTTGTTTAAGATAGTTATAAAGATCAAACTGTTCTTTAAAACCAAAATCTTCAAATGTTGCAACTGGCCACTTATCAAGAAAGCTAGAGATTACTTCTTCCGGCTTTCTTATTAAAAAACAATTATGACAAGATAAAATCCATTCCTTATCCCTGGTTGGTAATAAATGATGGACCATATGCTTTTGATAGCAAACACCTTCACCATTTTTCTCAGTGCATGCTTTAATTACTAGGTCATAATTATTCTCTTGGGATTTTAAAACCTCATTAAACATTGGATGTTTTTTATTAGTAGATTTTAAATATGAAGCATAAAAAGGCTCATCATAGACAAGAGTTACATCAGCCCTATTACCAAAACTTCTCATCAAGGCTGTAGATAAGTTTCGTGGGCCTGACCACATGGCGATGTTTAATCTACTAGACACTAATCGTTAAATCATTATAAAGATTACTAAGTTTTTCAATCATTGAATGATTATTTTTATTTTCAATTTTTTTTCCATCAATTGACTCTACTGAAACCAATGAACCTAAAGTTCCTGTTATAAATGCCTCATCAGCAGAATATACATCTACTAAAGAAAAGTTTTTCTGATAAATAGTAATATTATTAGCTATACAAATTTCAATAATTTTTTTTCTAGTAATACCATTCATACAATAATCACCATTACTTGTCCAAACTTCACCATTTTTAACTATAAAAAAATTACAAGAATTAGTTGTGCTTACAAAACCATGAGGATCAAGCATTAATGCCTCATCAGCACCAGCTTTCTCTGCTTGAATACAGGCTAAAATACAATTAAGTTTAGAATGACTATTAAGCTTAGGATCCTGCACCATAGGATTTCCTCTTATTTGAGAAACTGTAGCTAGCTTAATTGGAGGATTATCTATAGAGTCTTCTGAATGTTCCATTATGATAACTAATGTTGGACCATTAAGAGAATATGATGGTTTTTGAAACGGTTTGCTTTTTACTCCACGAGTTACCATAAGTCTAGCATGAGCCTTATCAGTCATTTTATTAGCTTCTTGTGTTTTGAATAACTCTTCTTTTAATTTGTCTTTGGATAATCCAATATCTAGATCTATGGCTTTAGCACCTTCATATAACCTATCAATATGATCATCTATGAAAAGCCAATTATTATTAACAAGTCTTATACCTTCCCAGACGCCATCCCCCATCATAAAGCCGCTATCATAAACAGAAATCTTAGCATCAACTCTTGGAGTTAATTTACCATCTACATAAATTATAATGTTCTCGTTTTTTTTAATATGAGATTCAAGATTATTTTTCATATAACTTTAAAAGATGATTTTATATTACGTAAGATACTAATATATATGATAACAAGATTGCAATTACCCACAAAACTAATGCATGTAAAATAATGCCTTGATTTAATGACAATATAGATTGTTTATTTATTGATGTTCCAATACAAAAAAGTCCAGCAAATAGAAAAATATTGCTTGCATAATCAATATACAAAGTAGTCATATTATTTATATCAAGATGACTATTTAAAAATAAAACAAATATAAAAGTAAGAACAAAAATTGGTATTTTGAAGGTTGTTTTTTTGTCATAGATAATTGAAACAACAAGTATAAGAGGAATTAACCAAAGTGTTCTAGTTAACTTAATTGTAGTAGCTATATCAACAGATTCGTTTCCAAATGAAAGTGCAGCACCTAATACCGAAGCTGTATCATGAATTGAAAGAGCAATCCAAGCTCCAAAAAAATCATCTGATATTCCAAAATAATTACCCATTAAAGGAAAAAGAATTAATGCAAATCCATTTAATAAAAATATCAAAGCTATGGATGTTAAGAGCGATTTTGGACTAGCTTTTATAATTGGAGCTATAGCTGCTATTGCAGTAGCACCGCATATTGCAGTTCCACTTGATATTAGAATAATTTCATTACGTTTTAAATTGAATAATTTACCGATAATAAATCCACATAAAAAAATGGAAAGAACAAATATTGAAATAGAGGGAATGAATGACTTTGTTATCTCAAATGCATCATCAATAGGTATTGAAAAGGCTAGTAAGATAATACCAATTTGAATAAATATTGGACCAATTTTTTTAGTGATGAAGTTAACTGGTAAATCAACTAAATATGCAAGAATTATACCTAGTAATAATGATATGAATGCAGAGCCTATAAATATAGAAACAGATACTAATATTAAAGCTATTAAGTATGACATTAAGTTTTGTTACCTTATTAATATGTAATAATTATTTAATTAAATATATTTAACTTTTTAATAATAACTTATAAAAACTATGATGCAGCCACCAAGACCAAAAAAAATACCATACATACTGGAACAGCATAGCCATTACAGAACAGATAATTATTACTGGTTAAGAGATGACACTCGAACAAACAAGGAAGTGCTTTCATATCTAAAATCTGAGAATGAATATGCAGATCAATGGTTTAAATCAAAAAGACCCTATTCTGATGAAATAACTAATGAATTAATACAACAAATTCCAGATGAAGAAATTTCTTTTGGATTTATGAATAATAAAATCAAATACTTCAGTAAAATTAAAAAAAATGATCAATTGCCAAGTTACTTCAGATTAGTTGATGGTAAAGAAGAATTATTAATTGATGCAAATATTAATCTTAAAAAACAAGAATATTATTTAATTCAATCAATAGCTCCCTCTCCTAGTAATAAATATGTTGCTTTTAGCGAGGATAATACAGGGAGGCGAGAATTTACTATTAAAGTTCTTAATACTGATACCATGGACGTGCTTGATGATAGTATTGAATTAACTTCAGGAGCGCCTATATGGACTAGTGATAATAACCACCTAATATATTCTAAGAAAGACCCAATAACTCTTATATCCGATTCAGTCTATGTGCATAAAATAGGTACAAATAGCTCAGAAGATAAACTTGTATATAAAGAAATAGACTTAAAATTTAATATCTTCTTATCACTATCTAAATCAAAAGATTACGTCTACATAAACATTGATTCAACAGATGAAAATGAAATTAGGTTAATAGATACAAAAAATCCACTTAAATCACCTATAGTTTTTATGGAGAGAGAGGATAATCATTTATATTATTTAGACCATATCGAAGAAGACGTATTTTTTGTTTTATCAAATAAAAACTCTCCAAACTTTCATATATTAAAGTCAGACATAAATACAAAAAATATTAAGGATATGAGTGTAGTCATTCCACATAATGATTTAGTCTTTATAAATAATATTTATACTATTAGTAATTACTTAATTCTTGAAGTCAGAAAAAATGGATTACCAGAAATCACTATTTTCAATCTTATAACAGGCTCGCAATCAGACATTAGTTTTGAAGATCATGCATATGATGTATCTCTATCATTGAATGATGAAAAAGAAAATTTAAAGTTTAACTACTCCTATTCAAGTCTTACCTGTCCTGAATCCATATATAGCTATGATTTAGATGAAAAAAAATCAAATTTATTATGGCAAAAAAATATAGTTGGCTTTGATAAAGCTGATTATGAAGATAAACGCCTTTTTGTAGAAGTTAGAGATGGGACTAAAGTTCCTGTTATTTTGTTATCGAAGGTTGATATAGATATCAATAATGCACCTATTTTGTTTTATGGATATGGCTCTTACGGCATTAATGTAGACGCAACTTTTAGATCATCAATATTACCGCTTATTGATAGAGGCTTTGTATTTGCGATTATTAATATACGTGGCGGTGGAGAAATGGGCAAACAATGGTATGAAGAAGGTAGATTATTGAACAAAATGAATACCTTCAATGATTTTAACGATGTTATTAAATCTGTGCTGAATCAAAATATTGGAGATTCTTCGAAAGTATTTGCAAGAGGTGGCAGTGCTGGCGGACTTTTAATGGGAGCTATTATCAATCTTGAGCCCAGTCTTTATAAAGGCATATTATCAGGTGTTCCTTTTGTTGATGTGCTTACTACTATGTCTGATCCAACAATACCTCTTACAACCTTTGAATATGGTGAATGGGGTAACCCTGCAAACATAAATGAATATAACTACATAAAAGAATATTCGCCATACGACAATATTGGTAACTATAACTACCCTGCTGTATTTGTTACATCTAGCCTGTATGACTCCCAAGTTCAGTATTTTGAACCAGCCAAATATATTGCAAAATTAAGAGAATATAACCAGTCAAATAACAATATTATTATGAAAATGAATCTTATTGGCGGTCATGGAGGTCTGAGTGGAAGATTGAATCAGTTTAAAGAAATCTCTGAAGAATATAGTTTTATACTTAATTTGGCTGAAGAAGATAACAAAAAATCTCCCTTGTGATAAACTCATTTTTTTTAATTACACTCAATTGACATGAAATTTAATAGCATTTTAGAAACTGTAGGTAATACTCCGGCCATTAAGATAAATAACCTAGCACCCGAAGGTATCGATCTATATGTGAAAGCTGAATATTTTAATCCAGCTAGTTCCGTAAAAGATAGGCTAGCTCTAAGCATTATCAATGAAGCTGAGGCTAATGGCTCATTAAAACCAGGTCAAACAGTTATTGAGGCAACTAGTGGTAACACAGGCATTGGATTAGCATTTGTTTGTGCTTCAAAAAATTACCCATGTGTAATAACAATGCCAGAAAGTGCCTCAATAGAAAGAAGAAAAATGATGCGATTTCTTGGAGCTAAAGTTTTATTAACTCCAGCTGCTGAAGCTGGTTCTGGCGCATACAATAAAGCTAAAAAACTTGCTGATGATAATGGCTGGTTTTATGCAAGACAATTTGAAAATGAAGCTAATGCAAATATTCATGAAAAAACAACTGGAAATGAGATAGTTAGCGATTTTAAAGAAAGTGGTTTGGATTATTGGGTATCGGGTTATGGAACTGGCGGAACATTCTCTGGAGTTGCAAGAACTTTAAAAAAAGAAATGCCACAAACAAAACTTGTAATGGCTGAACCTGATGTTGCACCTCTTCTGGTTAATGGTAAAGCTCAAGAAAGAACTGATGATGGTGCTCCTGCTCAATCTCATCCTGATTGGCAACCTCATCCCATTCAAGGATGGACAACTGATTTTATACCTCTAGTTCTCCAAGAGTCCATTAATGAAGAATTTATAGATGAGATAATTCAGGTTGCGGGTACCGATGGAATTAAATGGTCACAGAAACTTGCAGCACATGAAGGAATTCTTACTGGTATATCTGGTGGATCTACTTTTGCAGTTGCCATGGAAGTTGCTAATAAAGCTCCAAAAGGATCAAAAATACTTTGCATGCTAGCTGATACCGCAGAAAGATATTTATCTAGCCTATTATTTGAAGATATTAGCGCAGAAATGAACGATGAAGAGTTAAATCTTTTAAATTCAACTACCTAAAAAAAAAGGGAGCCGAGCTCCCTTTCATATATAACTAAGCTAGTTTTAGTCAGCTGTGTATATAATTTCACACTTTTCCATAGTGTCAGTAACAACTTCATCTACATATTTTAACGATTCTTGCCAAATCCTACCCCATGCTGCACCATCATAGTAATCGTCTAAAACTGCCCCGCTTTCTGCAGCACTATTGCTTATAGCTCTTACATGATACATACCAGTTTCTTCCTTACCACCTGCTATTGGTGTGAAGACGCCTATTCTCATTTCATGACCTGCATCATTTATAGCCTTTTCAAGTTGAGTAACTTTTTTCACATAAGCAGGTAAATTATTTATCTTTAGTCTCCATAATCTTTCAGAACCTGGCTTAAGATCAAAATCTTTAACTGGTTTAAAAGTTGCAGAATACATAACTTTTCTTAATTTATTAAAATCATCTGATGTGTTCATTGGATCATATAAATCCGAAGCAGCAAGAGCCTTCTCTACTGATGGAAAAGCATTCCATACAAACATTTGGCCTTTATAGTCATTACCAGATCGTGTTACACATACGCCAGCCATATCAGCGCCAATAGCTTCAAATGGTCCAGTGTTACTTTTCATATAATCAACATATGCATTAACATCTTTAGCCTTTACCATAAGCGTATTAAATGCACCTTCAGGTGCTGCACTCATGTTAAAAGTAAAAATTAATACAAAAAATATTTTTAAATTATTCATAATTTCTCCTTTCAATTAAAAATTAATAAATTTAAATATAAACGCTAATGTTTATATTTAACACACTTAAGTATACATAATATGTATATATAAAATTTCTATATCAATTAAAAGTTACCTATAATCTAGGAATGATAAAAAATAAAAATATATGGCAAAACTTTATAGATATTTCAGAACGCGCAATTCTGATGATTATTGCAGTAGCTACTTTATATGCTACCGGAATAGAAATTCATAGGTTAATCGTTGAACAAGTTGTCACTTTAAGTGATTTATTTCTTTTATTTATATATGCAGAAGTATTAGGCATGGTTGGTTCATTTTATGCTAGCAATAGACTGCCTGTGACTTTACCTATTATTATTGCAATGACGGCTTTAACAAGAATGATTATTCTTCAAAGTAAAGAGCTTGATTCATTAAATATTATTTATGAAGCTTCAGGAATATTAATTCTTGCGGGCGCAGCTTACATAATGACTTTAAAAGATCAAATAAGCTTAGAAAAGTTAAAGATTAGAAAAGATATTGAAGATTAAAAAAGGGAGCACAGGCTCCCTTTTTGTTTAAATAGTTTTGTCTTAAAAACTATAATTTACCATTAGACCATAGCTCTTATAGTTATTAGGATATCCAAAAAATGTTGTTGAAGATGGA
>Ga0206131_10004957_pt1 | contig 14310 bp, 19 predicted proteins | sample Helgoland_Spring_FD_148636 | JGI IMG/M metagenome (GOLD analysis project Ga0206131, IMG submission 148636) | Pelagic subsurface seawater microbial communities from Kabeltonne, Helgoland, North Sea - Helgoland_Spring_Bloom_20160517_1 | ecosystem: Environmental > Aquatic > Marine > Epipelagic ...
TTATAGCAAATCTTGTAAGAGCTGGTTACCAAGGACAGCCAAATGAACCCGATCACGAGATTGTTGATCGTTGGTTTCAAAATGTATGCCGCAATGTTGTTATGGAAACGTACGAGCAATACCAAGCGGATCCAGAAATTCGTTTTACACGAAGCCGTGATATCGGAGACGGGTTCACCGAAGTAAAATGATACTATATGTTAATGGTGATAGTCATACCGCAGCAGCAGAGTGTGTAAATGCGCATGCATTTGCATGCGACGATTCTCAATACTGGATGATGCAACGTCTTCCGCATCCAGACAACCTTGTGCATAGCTGGGGTAAACTGTTGAGTCAGCGTCTGAGTTGCGGATTTAAATGTGATGCCGAAAGCGCAAGTAGCAATGATCGTATTATCAGAACTACCCGTAAATGGATGTCAGAAAATGCGCACAACTTTTATAAAACAATTATGATTATACAATGGAGTACCTGGGAGCGACAGGAATGGTTAATTGGCGATGAGTATTATCAGTTAAATGCTTCTGGAATTGACGATGTACCAGAGTCTCACCAACAGCAATACAAAGAGTTTGTTGCAAATATAGACTGGGATGCAGTGACAAAAGATTGGCACGAAAAAATCTGGCAGTTTCATTTAGAACTAGACGAATTAGGAATTAAACATATATTCTTTAATGGTAATAACGATTTTGCAAAGATCACTGATCAAAAAGATTGGGGTAGTAGTTATATTGGACCATACGACTCTGAAGCAACATTCAATTCAGTAATAAGCAAGAAATGCGACACAGTTAGCCCAACGAGCTGGCATTACGGCCCTGATGGGCATCGTGTGTGGGCACAGTATATGACCAAGTATATAGTTACTAATAAGCTCGTAAGTTGAATATAATTGTTGACATACTAACATTATAGTGTTAGTATAGTATTACAACAAACAAAGGGGTTAGTATGAAATATTTGCTTATCGATACTGCTAATATGTTTTTTCGTGCACGACATGTTGCGTTCCGTGGGTCCGACCCCTGGGAAAAAGTTGGAACAGCGTTGCACATAAGCATGGCAGCTATTAATAAAGTAGTAAAAAAGTTCAACGCAGATCATGTTGTGTTTATGCTTGAAGGTCGCTCGTGGCGCAAGGATTACTACAAGCCTTATAAAGCTAATCGTAGCGAAGCACGAGCTGCGCAAACTGAAACTGAACAAGAAGAAGAACAATTATTCTGGAGTACATTTGATGACTTTAGTACATATATCCAGGAAAATACAAACTGTAGTGTGTTACGTGATGCTAATGCAGAAGCAGACGATCTTATAGCACGTTGGATATATTTGCACCCAACTGATGAACATATTATTATTAGTAGTGATAGCGACTTTTATCAGTTGATCACACACAACGTTACGCAGTTTAACGGCATTACTGATAATTTGATTACACTAGAAGGCATATTTGATGCTAAGGGCAAGCAAGTACTAGACAAGAAAACCAAAGAACCTAAGCTGCTAGGTGATCCCGAGTGGTTATTATTTGAGAAGTGCATGCGTGGTGATAGTAGTGATAATGTGTTTAGTGCATATCCGGGTGTTCGCAAGAAAGGCACTAAGAATAAAGTTGGTCTTATTGAAGCATTTGAAGATCGCAATACTAAAGGTTATGCATGGAACAACATGATGTTGCAACGCTGGACTGATCACAATGGCGACGAGCATAGAGTGCTGGACGACTATAACCGAAACAAAACGCTAATTGACTTAACTGCTATGCCAGATGGAGTTAAAGACAGGGTTGACTTGGCAATTACCGAACAAATTACTAAAAAAGATGTAGGACAAGTAGGTTCGAAGTTCTTGAAATTTTGTGGTAAATACGAACTGACGCGGCTTAGTGAACATGCTATGCAATACGGAAGCTGGCTTAACCAGACATACCCAGGAGCATTACAACAGTGAACTATACGCATATCAAAGGGAAATTATTATTATGACTGAAACTATTGCAAGACCAATTGTTGCTGATAAATTCTGGATTGTCAAAGATCAAGGACAGAAAGTTGGAAGTTTAGAAAAATCCAAAAACGGCTATGTTTTACGTACACCAAGTGGTGTTACAAATTATAAGACCCTTAGCGCCCTTCGTGATATTGCAAATATTTCGTTTGAAAACGCACAAGAAAAAGTTATTAATCCTGAGTTTCAGATCAACGGATTTGAAACTGATGCAAAACCATATAATGCTGTATACAACGTGCAAACTCGTTTGCCTATCTATACTAAAGAGCCTAAGTCAAAAAGCTGGCATGCAGCCGGGTGGTACGAAATTATAGTAAATGATAAAGCTGTTATTGAATTTTGTCCTAAACTTATTCTACTTGAACGCTATCCGTATCGCGGACCGGCTATGTCGGCAGATGGGTTTACCTTTAAGTGAGCGGACTTTATATACGAAAGTTTATCGATCGTGTGCAAGCATGTGATAACAAGGGCGTCAATGACTTTGTTTGGCCACTTGCAGATGCTAAGAACTTGCACGGCGATATTACCAAATTGCTGTTAGACATTGAGCTATTGCAGCAAAGTAAAACCAGCGAAGAAGTAGTACAGGTCGAAGTGAGTGGTGGTGATTGGTAATGAATATCAACAAAATTAGAGGTTAACTAAGTCGTTAACGAAGTTATCTGCGCAGTTTATCATAAATAAATGTGGAGAAAACAAAATATGAGTCGACCTAAACCAACTGTTTTATCAGAAATCACTAACAAAGCCACATACAAGACTGAACAGGTTCTTGCAAGTGACGGCATCTGGGCAGTATACTATGACAGCAAGCCAATCAATTTAAAAACTTCAAATATGCTAGTGCAGTACCCAGGGCCTAAATACAAGAAGGTTAGCTTCAGTAATCCTGGGCATGCTATTAGCTTGGCTAAAAAATTAAACATACAATTTAAATCAGACAAGTTTAGTGTAGTATTACTCACACAAAGCAAAGTCGTATACAGTGAATCGAAGTAAAGAAGAGCTAACGCAGCATTTACTAGAACTTCTTGAATGCAATCCTACTGAGTACAAGTCAGCGTTTAGTAGTTGGTGGTATAACACACGCGACCATGGGGGTTGGAGATTAACTGCAACTGGGTTTACTATTTTGAAACAACTAGAGTTTGAGTTTTGGAACTTTGAATTACCTGAGGACTGGAAACGTTATAACAAACGAGTTATGTTAGGCTTAGATCGTAAACTGTCTTGGCCGTATTACTACGGTAAACATCGCATTAGTTTCTTTAACAGCAAAGATGCAATGATGCTTAACTTAGTCGGCAATGTCGAAGAGTGGCTTGCTAATAACTTCGACCAGTGATTGCATGCAGTTGTTTTTTAGCACGTAACTCAATTGATGTAGTGTAATCATTCATAAGAAAATCAAAGTTGCGTTCAGTTTTTTCGTTTGCTGCATCCACATCCCAATTAGTATCCGTTAGGTTAGCTAAGTTTAACTCTATTGCAGCATCTAGACGTTGGGTTTCATCCAGATCATCATAGCTTAAATTAAACAATTCATCAAAGTTTTCAAACCCGCGTTCATGCAGTTGTTTGTGTATGTTGATCTGACCTATACACATAAATGGATGTTTGGCAGCAATTGCTAATATTGTTTTCTCTGAGATAATTCCTGGATGGTCAGCGTATATTGTTTCACTTACAATACTAGTTTTGCTTTGTTGATATAATGGCATTAAGTTAATAAAGTTAGTAATATTGTTCCAGTTATAATTTGAATACAGTGCAAAAGGTGCAGGATTCTTATATCCATGCGTACAGTATCCAGTTTTATAATTTTTTAGTAAATCATACAGTTTTTCACGATGTGGCTTGGGTTGCCCGTTCAAGCATAAAAAATTATACTTAATATCTTTGTTGTGCACATCTTGCCATTCGTCCCAGCGGTCATGTAGACTGTGTACTAATTCGTAACTATGACTAGCAAACTCCACACACTGTATGTGTCCTTCATAGTATTCAGTTAAGTTGTGATCCCAGTGTAAAAATATAATTTTACGTTGCTGCTCGTCACTATACTGTTGTTCGATCCACAGTAACTCTACACACAGTTCATTGTTGTACCAGTTTACAAAGTCTTGTGCATGGAACACCAAGCGAAAGTTCGGATCCCTCCATTTTTCAGGCGCAACTTCAGGAAGTTCAATAGTCCACTTGCCTCTAACCAATGGACGCTGGAGACACGAGTGTGCTATTTGTGGGCGCAACCCTGCACCTATCATTAATAACATAATTTTCTTATTAAATCGCTGGCCACCGTATGTATCTGGTATAACTGACATCATCACCTCTGTTGTAATATAGTTATTAATTCGTAAAAGTACGGAAGAAAAAGGTTGACAAGTAAGACATCTTACTGTATAGTACAAGAGTAAGTTAAAAAAAGAGGTAGCAACATGATTAAGAACATAGCACTTGCAGCAGTATCTAGTGTAGCAGTATTTACATTCTTAGACGCAGCAAGTAGCATCCCAAGTGTGAAGATGAGCTATGCTACTAACACCTGTGTTGAAGTAAAGAACTATCCAAGTATCCTGTTCGGTACAACCAACTATTCATGTGAGAACATGCCTACCAAATTCAATCATGTTTGGGTAAGTTAGTATAAATTAAATAAATGCGGTTCCTTAATAAATATCTCCGTAAAGTTGCACTGTTATAAATATCATTATGGAAACAATTAGTACTTGTCCTGAATGTAAAGCAGAACTGGACACTAATGATTTTTGTCCTGTTTGTAGAGTAAGAAGATAACGCTCCTATAGCTCAGCTGGTAGAGCAACTGATTTGTAATCAGTAGGTCCGCGGTTCGAGTCCGTGTGGGAGCACCAACAGTGTGGCGACTTAATACGCCCGCGGTAGGCCACGGTTAGCTTACCAACTTTGCCCTGGTGATGGAATGGTAGACATGCATGATTTAGGTTCATGTGCTTTACAGCGTGAGAGTTCGAGTCTCTCCCAGGGCACCAAAGTTTTTAAAGTTTCAACCCGACGGGGTTTGGAAAGATAGTGCAAGGAAATGTCGTTTCGTAAGGACGATAACTTGGCTAGTAGCTGTAGTGGCAGCACATGAGCGTGGAGACACGAAGATGTGTATTTCGAACGTAACTGTTTGATACTAGGCGCAACCAAACGTATGATAATACTTACTAGGTTGTTGGAGGTAGACTGCAATCCTCCCTATCATATTAATTAAGGGTTTTGTTCCCCTTGTAAAACAACTGAGCAAATGGTGCCCGGGAGATTGGCCGTCCTGAGCAGGACACAAAACTGCTTAACTAATTTGTCAATATAACGTGTTTAGATAAGTACATATATGATAACATTGAGTATTCACTTTAAATCTAACAAAGTTCATCGATATCCTAAAGTAAAGATATTTGTAGACCAGGACCTAATGGAGGACGTAGAGCTTACTAGCGAGTTGCAAACAGTTAGTTTCCCAATTGCACTCGAGGATGGTGAGCATCTATTAGAAATTGAACATTATGGTAAAACTTCAGACGACACAATAGTCGATGAAGATGATGCCATTATTGACGACACTTATTTTGTTGTAAAAAATATCACAATTGATAAGTTCGATTTGCCTATCTTGGTATTGTGGACTAGTAAACTTGTGCCAAACTGGATAGGGTTAGAACGTCCGGATAATTTCCCTGATGAATTGCCACAGGTATTAGAAGTAGGCACAAATGGATTTTGGAAGCTACCATTTTATACACCGATTGCTGATTGGTTTATCTCACGCAGGAAAGAGTCCACACTACAGCTAAAGAAAATAAAACTGTACGAGAGTTACGAACCGTCGGCCCATAGTGTGATTGACTATCAGCTTACTGATGAGGATTTTGCACTCATTGCTAACATAAAAGAATTACTAAATGACTGATATTGCTATTGTTGCACTTCCTAGACTGGACTTAACTAGACCTAGTATTGCCCCGGCAATACTTGCTAGTATTGCACGAGATTGTGGATATACTTATAGTATGCACGATTTTGCATTAGAGCTATATCAGCTAAACAGCAAAGACGTGTGGGCCGAGTATGAATTGTATTGGCAGTTAGATCTAGATTACGAGCTGAGTAGCGAACTGAGACTCAAGTTAGAACAACAATTTGACCAGCTAATAGACGAAATACTTGAAAAAAATCCAACAAAAATAGTTGCTAGCGTGTTTAGTCACAACAGTATTAACGCTACCGATATGTTTATTGAGAAAATACGTGGACGCACTGATGCTAAAATTATTATTGGCGGGCAAGGTATTATTAGTAAGATTGATACAATTACCTACGCCGAAGATTTACTCAATAAAGGATTGATTGATTACTATTGTACTGGAGAAGCAGAAACTACATTTGCAGTAGCATTAGCCGACGGTGAAGGCCCTGGCGTAAACAACTGGGATTGGGTACAGCTAGATAAGCTGGACATGACTCCTGTTCCAGATTACAGTGAGTATAAATTAGATGATTATCATTATTTAGAAACTGGCAAGAGTTTGTGGTTAAACGGAAGTAGAGGGTGTGTTCGTAGATGCGACTTCTGTGACATTGGCAAAATTTGGAAAAAGTTTCGATTCCGCAGCGGTGAAAGTTTAGCAAAAGAAATACAATATCAAATGTCCACATATGATGTTAAGACTATGCAATTTGGCGATGCACTGATTAACGGGTCAATGAAAGCATTTAACGACATGACCCGTGCACTAACAGACTACATTGATCGCGGGGAAATAGATCGTCCACTTTTAGGAGGACATTTTATTGTACGCCCTAGTAATCAAATGTTACCCGAGCACTACGAGTTAGCAGGCCGTGCAGGACTTGATTATATTAGTCTTGGAATCGAATCAGGTAGTGATGCTCTAAGAGCACGAATGGCTAAAAACTTTACAAACGATGATACTGCATACCATTTAGAACAATGTAGGATCCACGGAATTAAGAATTTATTTCTTATGTTTAGCGGACACCCTACTGAAACACTTGAAGATCACGAAGCAACTTTAGACATGCTTAGGCGTTTTAGATATTATGTAGCAAGCGGAACAATCACTGGATTAGAAGTAGGTAGTGCTGCTATTCTTGAAGAAACTCCACTAGCGCATTGGGCTAGCGAAAACAACGTAATTTATTCAAAAGAATTTAAGAGAAAAGGGGACAATAGATTCTGGTTTAATCCAGCTAACCCAACCCTTGATCTCAAAGAGCGTATACGTCGACAACTAGAAATATTTGAAACAGCACTTGAACTAGGCTGGCCGTTAAATCATGTTAACACACAGTTAAGATACATGCAACGAATTCTACTAACTGAAAAAGAACGCAACGAAAAATATCTATGTAAACAAAATTGTTCAACAAGAGCAAGGCCCGACGAAAATGACAAACAAGTACATATTTGACGTAGACGGCACGTTAACGCCAAGTCGCGAACGCATCGACAAGGAATTTGCAGTATGGTTTAGTAAATTTTGCCAACGCAATGATGTATACCTAGTAACCGGAAGTGACAGACCAAAAACAATTGAACAAGTAGGCGAACTCATTTATTGTACATGCAAACGTGTGTATCAATGCTCGGGCAATGATGCTTGGGAAAAGGATGTAAACATTCATACAAACAATTGGACACTTCCAGACTTAGCAAGAACATTTTTAATTAGTTGTGAATACGAAAGTGATTTTAGCATACGCACAGGCAATCACATCGAAGAACGCCCTGGGATGGTAAACTTTAGTGTTGTAGGACGTAATGCTACACCAGAGCAACGTGCTGCATATGTAGACTTTGAAGCGTGGAATGGCGAACGCAGGAAGATTGCAGATGCATTTAATACAATGTTTCCTGACTTAGAGGCAAAAGTCGGCGGCGAAACTGGGATTGATATTAGTCCCAAAGGATTTGATAAGAGTCAAGTTATAAAAGATTTTGACCGCAAAGATAATATTTATTTCTTTGGCGATGCTATGTTTGATGGTGGTAATGACAAACCGTTAGCTGATGCAATACAAGCTTGCAATTATTCTGGAATGTTGTACCCTGTGACAACCTGGCAAGACACTTTTAAAATACTAAAAGAACATCAATGGTAACAAAGTGTTTAATATTAGGATGCTCGCATGCAAACGGTGCAAACATGCACCTAGATCCAGATGCTGGTTATACACATCATAACTATGCTAAACAAATTGAATACGGTGCCAAGAACAGTTATCCAGTATTGCTAGCAAAAATGCTGGGACACAAGCCGCTGAATTATTCAGTGTCCGGTGGTAGCAATGATGCAATGCTTCGAATTGGTTTAGAACAAATAAACACCCTTAACAGCAATGACATAATCATTGCTTGTTGGACAGGTATGGATCGCAATGAAATTTGGCACGAAGAACATCAATATTGGAGGCCTATAAATTTCAACCATCTAACACATCAGATTGCTCCTAATGAGTTTTCCAAGACAGGTATGAACATAGGACCATTAGTTGACCGCGCCCAGGAATACTTCGAATACGCAAAACAATGGTTGTTATTTGAAGGAAATTATGCACGTGGCTACAATAACAAGCTTAAAAATATCTTAGCACTAAACTCTGTAGCACACAGTCGAGGCATTAAACTAATTAACTTGGATAGTTACCAGGGAATATGGAATTTTAACTTCCCGGATACTGTGTATCGCCCCCAGCAATCAGTAGCCGACGAGTTTTGCACCTTTGCAAACAATCGAAATTTCCCCACCGAGTCCGGGGGGCATTACTTTCAACCCGCGCATCTTGCGTATGCTGAATACATTTATTCAAAAGAAAAATTAAGTTCTGGTTGACCTTATTGGCTAACTAATGTATAGTAGTATTATAATAAAAGATTATGCGGGTGTAGCTCAGGGGTAGAGCATTTCGTTGCCAACGAAAATGTCGAGAGTTCGAATCTCTTCACCCGCTCCATGATTCCTTAGCTCAGCTGGATAGAGCAAGTGCCTTCTAAGCACTAGGTCGCAGGTTCGAATCCTGCAGGGATCGCCAATTTAGGACGCAAGTACATATGTTTACTGTTGAAGAAGAGTTTGATGAAACTGTTGTAACAGTTCTAGATGCAACAGGTCAGTTTCAAGATATAAAAATGTACTTTTCGGAAGATTCGGTATTAATCACGCAAACAATCAATGACGATGATCCGTATGTATCAATTATTGAAATTTCAGACAGGCAGTGGGAAAAACTAATACTTGCATACAACAGCACAAGTGGTACATACAAGACAAACCCAGAATGAATGTACTATTGTTAACACCAGATGCAGTAGGCGGCACGTTGCTGAGTCGCCTGCTTACGGTATATTTACAAATTAATCCGCAAGATAAACCTACCATTGACGTAGCACACCTTGAACTTGGAATTAAGGTATACAACAATCAACAGCTAGGTATTAGTAACTGCCTTGGGGTACACGAAGACAGTCCGTTCTATAGCCAGTCGCTTGGCGAAGTTCAGGAAATGCTAGAACAATGTGATCAACATTATACTGTGGCAAAACTGCCATGGTACAATGTAGCTGGCCGCCAGGACACAACTGAGCAAGCAACAGAATTTTACAAGTACCTCAATGAGAACTTCTTTATTATAAGCTGCCGTCGAGAGAACTTGTTTGAACACAGCGTAAGCTGGGCCTTAAATAAAGTTACAGGCACGTTAAATGTATTCAACTTTGATGACAAGATTAATAATTTTGCATACTTACAACAAAACAAAATAACACTTGACCCGCTAACTGTAAAACAAGCATTATTTGATTATGAAAAATTTGTCAACTGGTGCGACACTGAATTTGAGCTAGGCAGTGTGTATGTATACGAAAAAGACATGCCCGACATTGAAAATTACATTCTAAATTTGCCAATGATTGCGCAAGAAAATCCAGTAACATGGCAATCTGCATTTGGCCAAACGTTTGAAGAATTTAACAAACATCAGTACCATGCAACAAACATTAGCAAAATGTTAGATCAACATGTAATAGCTGAGCCGCCTGATAGTTCACACAACCAAAGAATGTACGAAGCAAGTGTTGCCTTAGATCGTGCAGTTGACGAGTTTGTAAAGAAATACAACAGTGTCAAGGATGTCAGCTGGGCTGATGTTACTTCTCCAGAAGATTGGGAAACATTATCGGACAGAATAAAAAACGAATGTATTAGTAAATTCGAATTAGATTTCTACTTGGACAACATTACTATACATAAGAATCGGTTGAATAAATCGTTGCAACAGTATAGGATAATCGTAGACAGCACTGAGTCGGAGAAAATTAAAAAACTATGCTGGGATGCCAGCAAGACATTTCTTGATTCAACTAAAGACATGTATAATGCAGCAGCTGAACAGATATCAAAGTATGTTAACGATGGTCACATGGTTAGTACACTACCAATCAAAAAGCACACACTTGCAGACAAGTTACACCTAGTTGAGAACTTAACAGAATGCATCGATGCATACAATACGTGGATTTTAGAACGTCCAGATTTTGGCAACCCAATTGACCCTGATGCAATAACTACTAGGATTGATCAGGAAACAAAATATTGGGAGACACAGTAATGAAAATTCTTATATTTGGACTGCCGGGAAGTGGCAAAACTACACTAGCTAAACCTTTTGCTGAACTAATTGGTGGTGTGCATATTAATGCTGATGCAGTAAGAACAAGTTATGATGATTGGGACTTTAGTTTGTCTGGTCGTATTAGACAGTCGGTTCGTATGAAATATCTAGCAGATGGCGTAGTTATGGCAGGCAAGATTGCAGTGTGTGATTTTATTGCTCCTACTGTAGAAGCAAGAACTAATTTTAATCCAGACTTTACAGTATGGATGGATACTATTAAAGAAGGACGTTTTGAAGATACAAATCGTATGTTTGAAAAGCCAACTAAAGTAGACTATCATATTGAGAAATGGTTTAATAATGCACAAGAGCAACTTATGCCAGTAGTACAACGTTGGATGGGGATTAATCGTGTTTAACTGGAAGGCGCCTACAGTACAAATGCTAGGACGTTGGCAACCGTGGCACGACGGACATACTGCATTGTTTAAAAAGTCACTAGAAAAGACAGGACAAGTAATTATTATGTGCAGAGATGTCCAAGGACAGGACGCAGGACCCGGACAAGACGACAACCCATATGATTACTATGATGTAAAGAACAACATTGTAGCAGGACTAGCAGTGCACGGATACACCTTACACAAAGAGTACGAAGTAGCCAAGGTTCCAAACATTGTAGACATAAGTTACGGGCGTGGTGTGGGATACACATTCACACAACATGATCTAGGCGAAGAAATACACAATATTAGCGCCACAAAAATACGCAAACAACTAAGAGAAGATGGCAAACTTGAATGAAACGTAAATTACTAGACAACAACTACTAAATAACAGCATATAGTAAGTTATACAAAGGAATACTAATGTGTTAACAGCATCACAGCAATGTATTAAAGATTGGTGCTCATAAATTATAATGAGGTATGTGTCAACACAACTTTAAAAGAAGTATATTTTAGACAGGCCCCTAGCATTATACAATTATTGTATAGTGTTAGGGGCTTTTTTAGAAGAAAACTTGATATATTGCAAATTAGAGGTTGACATCATAGCACCGAAATGCTACGCTGTATATAACAGTTAGAAGCAATGGAGGGCATCCAATGATTAAGGTACACAACAGTGGCTACGGCACAGGCGAAGCTCGTTATATTCCACTTGATGAAGTGAACATTGTAACACAAAACATCCACAACGGCAAGCCTTACATCCTGTTCGAACACAACGACTATCTGGGCGGTGCGCTGCAAGCACAGTTCGACGGTGAGTATTGGGACTGCGATTTAGACTAGGAGACTTAAAATCTGTTGCACCTGCTGGGCGCACCAAAGACACGTTAGTTTGCTACTAACTAGTATGGGTTACCAAGTCCCATATGATGAAGTGACGTTAGCTGTCACAACAAAAGGGTCGATGCAAGTATGCCGGCAAGTGTATGTCGTTAGTGCGAAGCGTGGAGCGAAAGCGTTGAAACCGTTAGCACATACACAGAAATTAGCGGTTGTAGCTCAGATGGTTAGAGTCCCGTCAACCGCGCCATTTAACAGAAGAATAAATAGTTTTAGCAAAGGAAACTACATGAATATTATTACAAAACTGTCAAGCAAAATTGTTGCACTATTTAAACCTGCCGGTCCAGTGTCTCCGTCAAAGAACAAAAAGAAGGCACCTACTAAAAAAGTACCTGCCAAATCAAAATCAACAGCTACAAAAGCAAAGCCTAAAGCTAAAAAAGCACCAGTTAAGAAATAAAGTGCAAATGTGTTTTAAAATAATTATGTCGTATGCACGCCAGAATTGACTTAGAAAAAACTCATTACAGTGTGCGAGATATACAGAGTGTAGGTATTAAAGCTCGCCTAATAAGAGAATTTGATACAACTACGCTTAACAGCATTTATATCGAATATTGCCGATATAAGAAATTTTCCAGTGTCATGCCGCTGTTTAGCGAGGAGTATATGTACCCGCAAGCAGATGTAATTGCATACTATGATGCAGATATTATGGTAGCATTTACGCTGATGTTTCGGTATAATTCATTAAATTTAGCTGCAAACCAGTTTGCTTGGACATATCATAAACCTAAGATACGATTGGGTATTCGCAGTCTACACTATATTTGTGCTTATTACAAACAAGAAGGATTTAAATATTTGTACCTCGGCGATGCTGCTAACTATAAAAAACACCTCGACGGATTTGAAATTTGTGGTCCGGTGTAGACAAGGGAAAAATGACTATGAAAAAAATTGAGTATAGAAAAAATTTTATTTTCATGCAGTGCAGCACTATTTGAAGAACCCATGGAGTTAGATATTGAGCATTATCTGGAACAAACTAATTGATTGCAAAGATGAAATTATACAAATCTTTAATGAAAAAGCCGTTGAATTTAACGATCCTGGGCTTGCACACTTTGACAGCAACACATGGGTTAACCGTGTGTGGTGTAACAAAGATGTACGCAGAGCACACATTGATGTTATAGATGCCCGTGAGTCAAAAGGCCTATGGATGATGCATGTATGCGTTTTCCCTGTACTAACTAACGATGGACCTATATACGGCTTTAACGTTGTTGCAGATAAGAATACAATTACTAGTGTATTTCACGACTTTAGTGCTAGTGCTGATTTAGATAATCCTATGATAGCAAGATTTAGAAAAGGTGTTGCAGACTTTATTCCTGGGACGCAACGAAAGCTATCAGAATGTGCAACTAACATCTTTTCAGACAAGATGCTGGCCGCAAGCAATGTGAGCACAGAAGAAGAAGTATCTGTTATTATAGAATTAGCGTTAAGCAATCTACGTGCATACCTTGATGAAATAAGTGAGTTTACCGGCTGTGGTAATAGAGACTTAGTAACCGCCTGTCAGGACTACTACTGTCACAACCAGCAGCGTAGACCGCATACTCCTCGCACAATGAAAAGCCTAGGCCTCAGCGAAAAAGACACTAATATGTTGTTTCCTAGGATATTACATATTAGTAACTGATATGTAATTAATAAAGTACAGTAATAACTTAAAGGGTGCTTTGGCATACTTTTTTGTTGACAACTCTGAATACATATGTTATAAATAGTATTGTAACGTTGAAGCAATTTGACAACTGAACTGGACCCCGGGGCAGTACCGGGCTACTCCACCACAAGCACACTAGGTTTTGATATAGCGTCAACTCTATTGAAACTGAAATGACTAAGAGCAAGACTGTTTTGACGGACAGTTAATAATGCGTCGGACTGATACTCCGAAGATGTAGAAGTTGCTCACCTACCTTGGCGTCAGCCATGTAGCATAAGAGTCTAGTGTGCTTTTGATGGGGTAGAACTAGGATCGACAGGCAGGATAGATGAGTGGAGTTGCCGGGATGTAAGCGCCGTACCGCGAACAAACTTTTTAATTGCAAACGCAAATAAAGCGCCAGAAATGGCAATGGCAGCCTGAGGGCTTCCGGGGTTGATCACCTAGCAACAGAAAGATCGAGAGAGTGTTGCAGCAATGTGACACTCTCGTTTTATTTTACTACAAAATCGCTGGATTTTGCATTTTTACGAGTTACATCTATATAATTAATACGTTGGGCAAAAGAGAATCCCGCCCACAAAAAAA
>Ga0206131_10004958_pt1 | contig 14310 bp, 15 predicted proteins | sample Helgoland_Spring_FD_148636 | JGI IMG/M metagenome (GOLD analysis project Ga0206131, IMG submission 148636) | Pelagic subsurface seawater microbial communities from Kabeltonne, Helgoland, North Sea - Helgoland_Spring_Bloom_20160517_1 | ecosystem: Environmental > Aquatic > Marine > Epipelagic ...
AATCTAACAACTGGCATATGAATAAAAAATTTAAATGCATGCTTAATATGTACAATTTAAAAGTAATGTTATTTCTTTCGAAGGTTAACAATTAATGAACATTTTAGATTGCACACTTCGTGATGGTGGTTATTACAATAACTGGGATTTTGAAGAAGTTATTGTTGAAAGCTATCTTTCTTGTATGTCAGAGGCAAATATTGATTATGTCGAACTAGGTTTAAGGAATTTTCCTCAAGATCATTTTCTTGGTGCATTTGCATATACTACAGAAGATTTTATTAATTCATTGAAGCTGCCTGTTGGCCCTAAGTATGGAGTTATGGTTGATGCCAAGACCATACTAGAATCAAAAATTAGTGTTATTGAAGCAATAGATAGTTTATTTGTTCCTGCCCATGAAAGTAAAATAGACCTTGTTCGTATTGCCGCTCATTTTAAGGAAGTTGAATATTGTTCTGAAATAGTGCGTTATCTTAAAAAATTAGGTTATACAGTAGGTTTAAACTTAATGCAGGCTGGAGGAAAATCAGATGAATTGATTTCTAACAAAGCTTTACAAATCAATGATTGGAATGTTTTGGACGTTTTATATTTTGCAGACTCTCTTGGTAATATGAACGAGACAGAGGTTCTTAGGGTGATAAGCGCTTTAAGAGCTCACTGGAAGGGAGAGATTGGAATTCATACACATAACAATATGGGTAAAGGTCTAGCTAACTCTATGACTGCAAAGAAGTCGGGCGTTACTTGGGTTGACTCGACTATTACTGGCATGGGTAGAGGTGCAGGCAACACTCAGACGGAATGTTTGCTTGCTGTTCTAGAAGAATCAGAAAATAACTATTCACCTAAGCCAGTATATGAATTAGTGATACGTTATTTTGAAAAAATGCAAAAAGAATATGGTTGGGGTAGTAATCTTTTATATTTTCTTGGGGCGCAAAATGATGTTCATCCAACCTATATACAAAACCTCCTATCCAATACTCACTATGGAACTAATGAAATAATAGGAGCTATTAATTATTTGAGTCAATTAGAGGGAACAACCTCATACAATGGATCTGTACTTAACAGTGCTCTAAACTTTTATGATAATAAACATGATGAAGTTTCAGGAAGTAATGATATTATTAAATTATTTGATAATAAAAACATACTTATATTAGCTAATTCACCATATGCTAAAAAATATTCTTCTGCAATAGAGACCTACATTAAAGTTAGAAAGCCCTTAGTTATCTCAATAAATATACCAAAATATATTTCTGAGAATTTAGTAAATTATTATGTAATTTCTCATAATTCAAAATTCCTTTCAGAATATTCTTTGTATAAAAATTTAAAGAAGCCTGTCATTCTGCCCAAGTGTCGTTTTACTACTGATGAATTGCTAGAATTGCAAGATGTCGAAATGATAGATTATGGTTTTAAAGTTGATAAAGAAACGTTTACAATTAATGGATCTTATGTCACTGCCCCATATGACACAACAGCATCATACATTTTGGGAGCACTCCTAGAATCAAGTGTTAATTCTATTTCTGTTATAGGTTTTGACGGCTACCCGCAAGGAGATATAAGGCAACAAGAAATGATAGATATTCTAAATTTTTATAACACACACCCTAATAGTGTTAATATTACTTCATTAACACCAACAAGCTATCCAATCTCAAAAGGTTCTGTGTATGCGCCTATCAAAACCCTATAAGAAATATATTTTTGATTGCGATGGAGTTATTCTTGACTCTAATAACTTAAAAATTCAAGCAATGAAAGTCTCGCTAAGCAAATATTTTTCTGATAATGATTTAATTGCAGATTGCTTGAATTATTTTAAACATAATTTTGGAAAATCAAGGTTCCATCATATTAATTATTTTCTTGACTCAATCTTTTTTTTTCCATCAAAAGAGACAATGATGCAAAAACTATTAACTGACTATTCTAATCAATGCCGTATTTTGTACTCGACTGCAAATATAACTCCTGGATCAATCTCATTTATTAATAACTGCAATGGAGAGAAATATATCGCAAGTGGTTCAGAACAATCAGAGCTTAGAGATATTTTTTTGCAAAGGGGGCTTGATAGTTACTTTAACGGTATTTTCGGATCGCCGACACCAAAAGCGAAAATCATCGAGAGGATTCTAAAAAAAGATAATTGCAATAATGCTGTTATGTTTGGTGATTCTCATGCTGACATGATTGCTGCGCAGGAAAATAAAATAGATTTTGTATTCTATACACCCTTTTCTAATGTTAAAAATGAGATGATTGAAATCTGCATTCAAAATAATCACCATATTTTTGATGATTTCACTAAATTAAGAGCATATTAATGAAAAAAGATTATGCAGTAGTTATACCTGCCCGTTATAGTTCAACTCGATTTCCAGGAAAACCATTAATAGATATTTGTGGCAAAACTATGATTCAGCATGTTTGGGAAAGATGCTGCATGGCAGTCGGACAAGAAAAAGTTTTTGTTGCAACCGATGATATAAAAATAAAAAAAGCTGTAGAGGGCTTTGGTGGCAAAGTTATTATGACAAGCACTGGTTGTCTCACAGGAACTGATCGTTTAGCTGAAGCAAATTTGAAATTAGACTATGATTTTATTGTAAATGTTCAAGGTGACGAGCCTTTAATCAACCCAGATGACATAAAAAAAGTTATCGATTCGTTTATTGAAACGGGCCATGTTACAAATGGAATGTCTTTAATAAAATCTGAAGAGGAGTTTCGCTCTCCAAACATACCTAAAGTAGTAACAAGTAAATCAATGAAATTGCTTTATATCAGTCGCTCCCCAATACCAGTTACTAAGAATAATAGTTTCTGTGTTGCATACAAACAGGTTTGTATTTATGTTTTCTCAAGAGAGCAGCTTAATTTTTTTGCCTCACAAGATAAGAAAACATCTAACGAAGAGGTTGAAGATATTGAAATCCTAAGATTTATTGAAAATGATATTCCTGTATCTATGGTTGAGCTTCAAAATTCAAACATTGCTGTAGATGTACCCTCTGATTTAGAAAAAGTTTTGAATATAATAAATTATGAATAAAGAAGTTATAAAATTTATACAAGATATATATAAATCTGAGAGTTCCATTCCTTTACATGCACCAACATTTAGTGGGAATGAATTAACATATGTAGCTGAAACAATAAAAAGTACATTTGTTTCAAGTGTCGGTAAATTTGTTGATGAGTTTGAAAAAAAAGTTGAAATATATACCGGCTCTGTCAAAGCAGTAGCAACAGTAAATGGGACAGCTGCTCTTCACGCATCTATGTATATGCTTGGAGTAAAAGCTGGAGATTTTGTTATTACTCAATCATTAACTTTTGTGGCAACTTGTAATGCGATTCATCATATGGGCGCAAAACCAATCTTTTTGGACGTATCAAAAAAAAATCTTTCTTTGTGTCCTAATGCCCTTGAAATTTTCTTAGATGAAAATGCTTTGCTTACAGAAGAGGGGTGTATTCATAAAAATAGTTTAAAAAAAATAAGTGCCGTTATTCCCATGCATACATTTGGACATCCTGCAATGCTTGACGAGCTCAACACAGTTTGTAAAAAATGGAATATTCCTATGATTGAAGATGCAGCAGAAGGCTTGGGGTCGTTTTATAAAGGTCGCCATGTTGGTACGATCGGTAGTATTTCAGCATTAAGTTTTAATGGTAATAAAATTATTACAACTGGTGGTGGGGGTATGATTTTGTGCTCAAGTTTAGATCTTGGCGAGAGAACCAAATACGTTACTACTACAGCAAAAGTCCCACATGCGTATGAATTTTATCATGATGAACCAGGTTTTAATTATCGTTTACCAAATTTGAATGCATCATTAGGGTGTGCTCAAATGGAGCAACTTGAAAATTTTCTTATAAATAAGCGTAAATTAGCTTTTATTTATGAGGATTTTTTTAAAACTACAGATTATAGATTTTTTAAAGAGCCTGATTATGCTAAATCTAACTATTGGTTAAATGCTATAATATGCCCTGATAAGGAGTCTAGAGACTCTTTACTGGAACAAACTAATAAAGTTGGGATTAACACAAGGCCAGTTTGGCATTTAATGCATAAATTGCCAATGTTTAAAAATGCTATTCATGATGATTTAAAAGTTTCAGAATGGGTAGAAAAGCATTTAGTAAATATACCCAGCTCTCCAGTTAATTTCGATTAAAAGTATGAATAAAAAAGTAGCTATTTTTACAGGAACAAGAGCAGAATATGGCCTTCTTTATTGGCTTATGAGGGATATTGAAAGTGATAAAAATCTTGATTTACAAATATTAGTTAGTGGAATGCATCTTTCGCCTGAATTCGGCGAAACATTTAATCAAATTCAGGAGGATGGCTTCGTAATAGATGAAAAAATTGAAATGCTATTATCCTCTAATACTGCTATTGGAACAGCTAAGAGTATTGGTTTAGGGATTTTAGGATTTACAGATGCCTTTTCTAGGCTTTTACCAGATGTACTGATTGTTCTAGGAGATAGATTTGAGGCATTAGCAGCGGCTCAAACGGCGATGATTATGAGAATACCAGTATTACATCTTCATGGTGGAGAAATTACCGAAGGTGCTTATGATGATTCAATTAGGCATGCTATAACTAAGTTTAGTTATCTGCATGGAACCTCTACTGAGGAGCATAAAAATAGAGTAATTCAACTTGGTGAGTCACCTAACAGAGTATTTAATGTAGGTGCCATTGGTTTAGATCATATTCTTCGAGGAAGATTTATGTCTTTGGAAGAGCTATCTTCGTCATTAAATTTTAAAATTAATAAAAACTATTTTATTATTACATATCATTCAGCAACTCTTGCCGATGAAGACCCTGAGACCACTTATAAAAATATATTAGATGCTTTAGAGTCTTTTAAAGAATATCAAGTAATCTTTACTTATCCAAATGCAGATGATGGTGGTAGAAATTTAATACCATTGATTGAGGCATACGCATCCAAAGACCCTGAGCGTATTTTAGTTATTCCATCATTGGGGCATACACGTTATTTGTCCGCATTGAAATTTGCTGCCGCAGTTATTGGAAATTCTTCAAGCGGCATAATAGAAGCTCCTGCTTTCAATATTCCATCAATTAATATTGGTTCTAGGCAAAAAGGCAGGGCGGCTGCAAGCTCTGTTATTAATTGTGATATTGACTCTGATGCAATTCGAGCAGCAATAACAACCGTATTAAAGGCGGACTTCAAAGAGATACACAAAAATATGCCCAATCCTTATGGACAGGGCGATGCTAGTAAACAAGTAATTGAAATAATAAAATCTTTTTCATATATTGCTTCAAAAAATTTTCATAACATTAAGGATATTTAAAATTATGACAATAATAATTGCTGAAGCGGGGGTAAATCATAATGGTGATGAAGCACTTGCATTCAAGCTTATAGATGCAGCATTTGCTGCTGGCGCAGATATTATTAAATTCCAAACATTTAAAGCAAAGAATGTTGCATCAGAAATAGCACAAAAGGCAGATTATCAAATCACAGAGTCCAGTGATGCAGAATCGCAATTAGAGCTACTAACTCGCTTAGAGTTACCACATAAATCGCATTTCAAGTTGGTTGATTATTGCAATAAATTAGGAATTGAGTTTTTGTCAACTGCATTTGATTCAGAGAGTCTCAATTTTTTAATCAACGAGCTTGATCTAAAACGTCTAAAAATACCATCTGGTGAAATAACTAATGCTCCACTTGTTCTTGAGCATGCCAGAACAGGCTGTGATTTAATTATTTCTACAGGCATGGCAACACTTGCAGAAATAGAATTAGTGCTTGGTGTTATTGCCTTTGGCTATACAATGCCGATTGATGCTTCGCCTTCAAGTGATGCTTTTCAAAAAGCATATTCTTCTGATCAAGGAAAGGCTTCTTTAAAAGAGAAAGTAACAATACTACATTGCACAACTGAATATCCCGCACCCATAAATGATATAAATCTTTCTGCAATGGACACCATATCATCTGCTTTTGGTTTGCCTATTGGTTATTCTGACCATAGTGAGGGAATAATAGTATCAATTGCTGCTGCTGCAAAAGGCGCAACTTTAATTGAAAAACACTTAACTCTAGATAAAAATATGGATGGCCCTGATCATCAAGCATCACTTGATCCAAATGAATTTAAGTCGTTAGTCAATGCAATTAGATCTGTTCAGCTTTCAATGGGTGATGGTATTAAAGGTCCTCGCCCCTCTGAGTTAAACAATAAAATTTCAGCAAGGAAAAGCCTTATAGCAGCTAATGATATTTCTATTGGTTCTAAGATTTCTGCAAAAGATATTGATATAAAACGCCCAGGAAACGGCATAAGTCCATTTAGGTATTGGGCTATACAGGGCAAGATTAGTATGCATTCATATAAGAAAGGTGATTTGATTGATGAGTAAGCCGGTTATAGTTTTAGGTGCTGGAGGTCATGCAATGGTAGTGGTTGATATACTTCGCCAATTAGAAGTTCAAATTCTAGCTATCGTCTCCAAAGACAATCCCAAAAAATGTTCTGTTTTTGAAGGTTTAGCTTTTTTAAGTGATGATAGCGCCATTTTTGATTATTCACCAAAGGATGTTTATCTGGTAAATGGTATCGGAAGTCTTCCTGGAAGCAAAATACGTGCTGATTTATTCAGGCTGTATAAAGAAGCTAATTATAATTTTATGAGTGTTATTTCTCCTCATTCAATTATTTCTCCCTCCGCTAAAATAGAGGAGGGTGTCCATATTTTTGCTAATACTGTTATCAATGCAGGTGTCACGATTGGGGCTAATACAATTATTAATACTGGCTGTATAGTTGAGCATGAGTGTAACATTGGAGATAACAATCATATTGCTCCAGGAGTTTCTATAAGTGGAGCAGTTATTACTAATGAATATGTTCATGTTGGAGTTGGAGCAAATATTATTCAAGGGGTTGAAGTTGGAGAAAATTCTACAATAGGAGCGGGTGCAACATTAACCAAGAGTCTTGAAAAAAATAAAACATTGTTCGTTGCGAAACCATTCTTAAATTAAAGGAATATTAAATGAGTTATGACTGGAAAAATGTCCTGATAAAGCCAGATGATCCTATTAGAAATGCATTGGGATTAATAGAAAAGGAGTCATTAAAGATTGCTATGGTTGTCGATGACAAACTTAATTTGTTAGGCATAGTGGCTGATGGTGATATAAGAAGAGGGTTGTTAAATAGCTTATCAATTGAAAGTCCTGTAGCAGAGGTCATGAATACAAGACCATTAACAGCAGAATATGGCACTTCTCGAAACGAACTTTTAAGGATAATGGAAAAAGAACAGTTAATGGCCATCCCTTTGCTTAAAAATGGCATAGTTGCAGGTGTTGAAACTTTGCAACATTCAGCAGACATTCCCATATATCACAATCCAGTATTTTTGATGGCGGGTGGCTTTGGCACCAGATTACGTCCACTTACTGATAATTGCCCTAAGCCAATGTTAAAAGTTACAGATAAGCCAATCCTTGAAATATTAATAAATAATTTTATTAAGGCTGGGTTTATAAACTTTTATATATCTACTCATTATTTACCTCATATGATTAGTGACTATTTCGGAGATGGCTCTAATTGGAATGTAAATATTCAATATGTGCATGAAAAAGAGCCGCTTGGCACTGGTGGAGCATTAGGATTGCTGCCTAACAATATGCCAGATTTGCCTTTAATATTAGTAAATGGTGACATTGTAACTGATGTTGATTTTGCAAGAGTTATACACTTTCATAATAAAAATAATGCTGAAGCTACAATATGCGTTAGAGATTATGAGTACCAAATCCCTTATGGAGTTATAAATGGCGAAGGTAATAAAATTACTGATATGGAAGAGAAGCCAGTTCAGCAGTTTTTTGTTAATGCTGGTATGTATGTAATAGGAAAAAATATTCTTAAATCAGTTTCTAAAAATACATATATAGATATGCCAACTCTTTTGGAGAATTTTATTAATGTTGATAAAGGAGTGATGATGTTTCCAGTTCATGAGTATTGGATAGATATTGGACGTCTTCAAGATTACAAGCGTGCGCAAAGCGATAGAGAAAATTTGGATTTATAAAATTGAAAAAATTTGCTGTGATTGGTATGGGTAGCATTGCTAAACGCCATATATCTAACTTAAAAATATTACACCCTTCATCAATAATTTATGTTGTCTCTTCAACTGGTAAAAATTTTTCAAAACCAGAAAATGCAGATTTTGTTATAGAAATAGATGATCTTTTAAAAATTAAACCTCAGCTTGCAATAATTGCCTCTCCCGCGCCTTTTCACGTCAATGTTGCTAAAAAACTCCTCAAACACGACATTCCTACGATAATAGAAAAACCCTTAGCAAATACTTTTCAAAGTTGTTCAAACTTACAGTCTTTTTGTGATTCTAATTCATTTAATACTCTAGCTGTGGGCTACTGTTTAAGATTCCTACCATCTGCGCACGTTTTTAAGTCCTTCATAGAAAGCGGGGCTCTTGGTAATATTTACAATGTTATATGTAATGTTGGCCAGTTTTTGCCTTCATGGCGTCCAAATATAGATTATAAAAATTCTGTATCTGCAAAGAATGAACTTGGAGGTGGAGCTTTATTAGAATTAAGTCATGAATTAGATTATTTACTTTGGATATTTGGTGATTTAACTCTTCAGCATAGTATATTAAGAAAAACTGATGAGCTTGAGCTGGACGTTGAAGATATTGCAAACTTAGTCTTAGTTAATTGCAATGATGTTCATGTTAACTTACACCTCGATTTTATCCAAAAATCATATCAGCGTAAATGCGAAATTATTGGTCAAAATGGGCGAGTTATTTGGGATCTTATGAAAAACGAAGTCACTTTTTATAATTCTTCAGGCAAATCAACTCTTTACTCAAAACCTAATTATGATAAAAATAACATGTATATTGATTTGATTCGAACTTTTGAAGAAGATTCTAGTAATAGTTCTCTTGCTACACTAGAATCTTCTACAAAAGTCTTAAAAATTATTGATGAAGCAAAAATGATTAATTCGTGGAAAAAGAAAATATGAAAACTATTGCTTTTATTTTTGCAAGGGCTGGCTCTAAAGGTCTGCCAGGAAAAAATAGTAAGATATTAAATGGTAAGCCTCTTATACAATACTCAATTGATACTGCTAAAAAAGTTTCTCATATTAACGAAATATTTGTATCAACAGACTGCAAATCAATTGCAGCTATTGCTAAAAAAAATAATGTAAAGGTCATTAAACGTCCTGCCAGGTTAGCCTCAGATAACAGCCCAGAATGGCTTTCTTGGAAGCATGCTATAGATCATGTAAATAAGAACTTTGGGACCTTTGATCGTTTCATAAGTATGCCAACAACAAGTCCTCTAAGAAGTGTGCAGGATGTTTACTCGGCATTAGATAAATTAGATACTACAAATGCGGATATTTGTATTTCTGTGACACCAGCAAGTCGCAACCCATACTTTAATATGGTTCAACAAAATGGTAAAAATAATTTTGAGTTAGTTATTGAGCCTAATAACATTATTAGTAGAAGACAAGACTCTCCAAAAGTTTATGATATAACAACAGTTGTATATGCTGCAAAAGTGAGTTTTATTCAGCAACATAATTCAATCTTTTCTGGAAAATTAGCTGCAATTGTTGTTCCAAAAAGTCGCTCACTAGATATTGACGATATTTATGATTTTCTATTTGCTGAGACTTTATTAAAAAGCGACTTATATGATTAACAAAGATAAAACTATTTTAGTTGCAGGAGCGGCAGGTTTGCTCGGATTATCATTGGTTAAAAAGTTAGTATCTTATGAAGCAAATGTAATAGCAATTGATGTGAATATAGAAGACCTTAATGACCGCTTAACAAAGATAGGTATTAATACCAAAAACTCCAAGGTTGCCCTTAAACAAGTTAACTTAACAGATAAAAAAGCTGTTATTAATTTATTTAAAGATCTTAAAGGATTAACTGGAGCAGTAAACTGTAGTTATCCCAGAAACGAAAACTATGGTAACCATTTTTATGATGTTAGTTTAGAAGATTTCAATGAAAATATTTCTTTAAATCTAGGTTCTTCATTTTTATTTATGCAACAATGCGCAGTATACTTTGCTCGCTCTCAAGAGCCATTCTCATTAGTAAATATCTCTTCGGTATATGGAGTGGTTGCTCCAAAATTTGATATCTACAACAATACGTCAATGACCATGCCAGTCGAATATGCAGCAATTAAGTCTGGGTTATTACATCTATCTAAATATGTTACAAAATATGTAAATGACAGTAAATTTAGGATTAATTCAGTTAGCCCAGGTGGCATATTCAATGATCAAGCTTCTTCATTTTTAGAAGCATACAAAAAGCAAACATTCGGAAAAGGAATGCTTGATGTAACAGATGTTGTTGGAACTATTGTATACTTGCTTTCTGAAAATTCGGCTCTTGTTAATGGTCAAAACATAATTATAGATGATGGGTTTTCATTATAAAAAGTTTATTGGAGACTAATGTGAGTAAAAAAATATTTTGGTGTACAACATGTCTAAACATGTCAACAAGACCTCGAATTGAATTTGATAAACAAGGAAGCTGTAACGCTTGTCAATGGTCCAATGAAAAGAAGGTTATGAATTGGTCGTCTAGACAGACAGAGCTTCAAAATCTTACAAAAAAATATAAATCTTCAAATGGCGTCGGGTTTGATTGTGTTGTTCCAGTAAGTGGCGGTAAAGATGGATCATATGTTGCATATACATTAAAAAAAAAATACGGCATGAATCCACTTGCCGTAACTGTTAGACCTGCTTTAAGTCTAGACCTTGGAGATAAAAACTTAACTAATTTCATTGATAGCGGGTTTAATCATATTCATGTATCACCAAATGCTAAAGTTATGCAGAAACTTAACAAAATCGGTTTTGTAGAAAAAGGGTTTCCATATTATGGATGGCTTATAGCAATTAAAACAGCCGTAATTCAAACAGCAATGAATTTTAATATTCCACTCATTTTTTATGGTGAAGATGGAGAGGTTGAATACGGCGGATCAACAGAAAGCAAGAATAAGCCCCTATATGATATTGAATATATGAAACGTGTTTATTTTGAAGGGGGTTATGACAAAGTATTTAAATCAGTATTAGAGGATAAGGACATTAATGAAGGTGATTTGGCATTTTGGCGCTTCCCAACAAATGAGCAAGTTAAAGAACATAATTTAGCATTTACTCATTGGTCTTATTATGAAGCATGGGACTCATATAGAAACTACGTTGTTGCAAAAGAACACTGTGGCTTGATTGAAAAAGAAGAGGGCACATCTGGCACATTTACGAATTTTGCACAAAATGATCAGGCGTTATACTCACTTCATGCTTATTTAATGTATTTAAAATTTGGTTTTGGTAGAGCTACCCAAGATGCTGGTATTGAAATTAGAAGAGGTGCAATGCTAAGAGACCAAGCAATAAATTTAGTTCAATTATATGACAACCAGTTCCCTCATGATTTTATTGAACTATATTTGGATTATTATGAAATGTCTCAATCCGAATTTGATAGAGTTTTAGATAGCTACGCGAACAAAGATTTATTTGAAAAGCAAGATGGTTTTTGGGTTCCAAAATTTGAGGTTAGTAAAGATTTTTATCTATGAAAATTGCAATTGTTGATTATGGAATGGGTAACATACATTCTTTAAATGGCGCTTTAAAATATCTTTCATTTTCCAAAATTATATTATCAAATAAAATCAAGGATCTCGAAAGTGCAGACAAGTTAATCCTTCCAGGTGTGGGTAATTTTTCTGCGGCCATGAAAGAACTCAATTCCCTTAAATTAGATCAACATTTAAAAAACTTGATATTAATTGATAAGAAACCAATTCTTGGAATATGCCTAGGAATGCAATTACTATGTAAAACAAGTATGGAGGGTGGCTTTACTAACGGACTCAACTTAGTAGACGCATGCGTCACCGAGTTTAACAAAGACCAAGTGAAAGTACCTCATGTTGGATATAATCAAATTATTACAAATAAACATTCAAAACTTTATTCTAATATATCTGAGTCACCAGATTTTTATTTTACTCATAGTTATAAAGTGCATAGTGATGAAAATATATGTCAGTCATTTTGTTCTTATCAAGATGATTTTATTGCAAGTTTTGAATTAGATAATATAGCGGGCGTTCAGTTTCACCCCGAACTTAGTCAAAAAAATGGATTGCAGCTGTTAAAAAATTTTCTTGATCTATTTTGATGCTAAGAAAAAGATTAATTTTTGGCTTAATTTATAGCGATGGGTTCTTCACTCAAAGTCGTAATTTTAGACTTCAAAAAGTAGGTGATCTAAAATGGCTTGAAAGAAATTATAAATTTCATGATATATCTTTTTCATTAGATGAGCTTTTTATTGTAGATGCTAGTAGGTCAGAAAGAGATCAAAATAAGTTTGCTGAAACTTTAAGATCTATTGCCAATAATGTTTTTATACCAATAACTGCAGGAGGTGGCATTAACTGTATGGGTGATGCTGATATTTTATTTGATAACGGAGCAGATAAAGTAGTACTTAACACTTCATTAATTAAATGCCCTAAATTACTTAAGTCAATAACAGATAAATATGGTGTTCAAAGTGTTATTGCTAGCATAGATTATAAGATTCTTAATGGTGAACAGGTTGTATTTATTTCAAATGCATCTGAAAAAATAGCTTATTCTTTAACTGAATATATTAAATATATTGAGTCTATTGGTGTTGGTGAAATTTTAATTAATTCAATAGATAAAGATGGCACAGGCTTTGGTTATGATATGGAAACCTCGCATGAAATAGAACAGGATGTTAAAATTCCGATTTTAATTATGGGTGGCGCTGGAAACAAAACGCATCTCAAAGATGGTCTGGAAAGTAAAAATATATCAGGAGTGGTTACAGCAAATTTATTTAATTTTATAGGTGAGTCTTTGCCTGATGCGAGATCATACTTGATTGAAAACAAAATCAATATTGCAAACTGGGAGAAAAATATTACATGAAAATAGCACTTATTACCGGGATCACTGGACAAGATGGATCATATTTAGCTGAGTTTTTATTAGAAAAGGGCTATATAGTTCATGGACTTAGAAGAAGAATATCATTGTTTAATACAGAGAGAATAGATCACCTTTTAGCTGATAAGAAGCTTAGTAAGAGATTTTTTTTACATTACGGTGATTTAACCGACTCTGCAAGCTTATTTAATGTTATCAAAAATTGTAATCCAGATGAGATATACAACCTAGCAGCTCAGTCTCATGTCCATGTAAGCTTTGATGAGCCTGAGTACACTGCAAATTCAGATGCTTTGGGTACCTTAAGAATATTAGAGGCAATACGGACACTGGGCCTTATTAAAAAGACTAAGTTTTATCAAGCTAGTACATCAGAGTTATATGGGTTAGTCCAAGAGACCCCTCAGTCTGAAAAAACACCATTTTATCCAAGAAGTCCATATGCCGTTGCTAAGTTATATGCATATTGGATCACAGTAAACTATAGAGAGGCATATAATATATTTGCATGTAATGGAATCCTTTTTAATCATGAAAGCCCTAGAAGGGGTGAGATCTTTGTAACTAGAAAGATTACTATGGCATTTGCAAAAATATCACTTGGAATGCAAAAGTTTGTTTCTCTTGGTAATCTTGATGCTAAAAGAGACTGGGGTCATGCTCGTGATTATGTAGAAATGATGTGGTTGATGTTACAACAAAAAAAACCTGGGGATTATGTTGCCTCAACTAATAAACAAATATCAGTAAGAGAGTTTGTCGAGCTTTGCGCGAAAAAAATTGGCAGAACAATAACCTGGAAAGGAAGTGGCGAGAGTGAAGTCGGCTATGATCAGGATGGTAATATGCTAGTTAAAGTTAGCAAGAAGTACTACAGGCCTACAGAAGTTGAAACCCTGCTTGGTGATAACACTAAGGCGCGTAATGAATTAGGTTGGTCTCCAAAAATAGATATAGAATCTTTAGCTAGTGAAATGATGGATGCTGATTTAAACAGGCTACAAAAATAAAAATTTGATATGAGTATTTTAATAGTACAAATGTCAGTCAGATCAGTATTTATAGTTTTTTGCAACTCAAAATATACCACTTTATATAAAATAAATAACAAAGTGGCCTTTTAATTTTTTTCATATATAATCATTCCAAATTTAGTAAAATAGG
>Ga0206131_10004961_pt1 | contig 14305 bp, 14 predicted proteins | sample Helgoland_Spring_FD_148636 | JGI IMG/M metagenome (GOLD analysis project Ga0206131, IMG submission 148636) | Pelagic subsurface seawater microbial communities from Kabeltonne, Helgoland, North Sea - Helgoland_Spring_Bloom_20160517_1 | ecosystem: Environmental > Aquatic > Marine > Epipelagic ...
TATGCTGTAGCACCAGTGTCTGTAGATTTGGAATCGTTGATCCATATTTTCTCTAGCTTATCTGAAAAAAATTCAAGCCTGTGCTCTATAGAAGAGAAGGAATTCAAAGATTCTTTTCTTTTATTAAGGAGCTGTTTTCTTATAGATTTTTGCTTAAGTATATTCATCTACAAAAATTATAATGTTCTTACAGCATTTTTAAATTGATGCCCTCTATCTTCATAATTCTTAAATAAATCGAAACTAGAACAAGCAGGAGATAGCAATACATTAAATCCTTTTTTAGCAATTCTATAACTAATTTGTACTGCTTGATCCGCTGATTCAGCTTCATAAAAAGAATCCACTATGGAACCAAAAGCCTCTTTAATCTTAGAATTATCTTTTCCTAAGCAAACAATTCCTAAAACTTTTTGTTTTACAAGTCCCTCTAATATGGAGTAATCATTTCCTTTATCTATTCCTCCAACAATCCAAATAGTTGGTTGCTGCATGCTTTCTAAAGCATACCATGTTGAATTGACATTTGTCGCCTTTGAATCATTTATAAAATTAATTCCATGGATTTTGGCAACATCCTCCAATCTATGTTCTACATTTTGAAAATCCGCTAGACTGTCTCGGATAATTTCTTTTCTAATATCTAATACTCTTGCTGCAACTCCCGCAGCCATAGAATTAAATAAATTGTGCTTGCCTTGTTGGGCCAATTGATGAATGGACATAATTGTTTGTTTTTTATTGTTTATACTGATTTTTATTTGTTCTTTTTCTAACCAAGATCCTTTGAGTAACTTCTCATTTATGGAAACTGGAGCTAATTCGTAAGAGACTTCATCTTGAGACATAATCCATTCTGATATTACTTTATCGTCGTGGTTATAAATTAGACAATCACTTTTGGACATGTTTTGACAAATCCTAAATTTACTTTTCGAATATTTTGTGAAATCTTGTTGGTATCTATCTAAATGATCTGGGGAAATATAGCTAATTCGTAAGAGACTTCATCTTGAGACATAATCCATTCTGATATTACTTTATCGTCGTAGTTATAAATTAGACAATCACTTTTGGACATGTTTTGACAAATCCTAAATTTACTTTTCGAATATTTTGTGAAATCTTGTTGGTATCTATCCAAATGATCTGGGGAAATATTTAGAATTATTGAAATGTCAGATTTGAAATCGTACATTCTATCTAATTGGAAACTACTAAGTTCAATAACATAGTAGTCCACATTATCTAAAGCTACTGACATGGCATAACTTTGACCAATATTCCCAACCGCTTTTACATTGTATCCTGCATTCTCTAAAAGGTAAGTAACCATTAAAGTGGTAGTGGTCTTTCCATTAGTTCCAGTAATACATATTTTTTTTGCATTGCAGAAATAGCTTGCAAATTCAATTTCACTTATAATGGGTTTGGAACTTTTTATAAAATATTTTACTAATTGATGGTCATTATCGATTCCAGGGCTAACAACTAAAACATCTTGAACAGAGGAAATAAATGGCATATAATCCACTTGGTAATATTCAACTCCAAATTCTCTTAAAGTATTGGTAGATTCCTTGGATATATTTGAATCGTCACAGAGCAGAACATTTAAATTATTTTTCTTAGCCAGTACCGCTGCGCCAACACCACTTTTTCCAGCTCCTAAAACCACAATATTTTGAAAGTTTTTTATCATCTAAGTTTTAGAGTTACAATGGAAAGAACTGCCAGTAGAATACCAAGAATCCAAAACCTTGAGACTATTTTTGCCTCGTGAATTCCTTTCTTTTGGTAATGATGGTGAATTGGAGACATTAAAAAGATTCTTCTACCCTCTCCAAATTTTCTTTTGGTGTATTTGAAATAAGAAACTTGGAGAACAACACTTAAATTTTCTATAAGAAAAACTCCGCAGAAAACTGGAATTAATAATTCCTTCCTAATGGCTATAGCGAAAACAGCAATTATACCACCCAAAGCCAAACTTCCTGTATCACCCATGAAAACTTTTGCAGGAAATGAATTGTACCACAAAAACCCAATGCATGCTCCAACAAATGAGCTAATAAAAATCACAAGCTCAGATGAATTTGGGATATAGAGAATATTTAAATAATCAGAAAAAACTAAATTACCTGAGAGGTAAGCAAAGATGGCTAATGTTATACCAATAATTGCACTAGTTCCGGTTGCAAGACCATCCAGTCCATCGGTTAAATTAGCGCCATTGGATACTGAAATAACAATAATTACGATAATAGGGATAAATACTAACCATGAATATTTGGACAACTCAGGGCTTATCCAGCTAATTAGCCACGAATAATCAAACTCATTATTTTTAACAAATGGAATTGTAGTTTTAAGTGATTTTGTCTCTTCCCAGAAATAACTTTTAGTTTCTTGCGAACTCTCTTGCTGCTCGGCTAGAATTTCTGTGTTGTAATAAGTTTTGGATTTAATTGTCACAGAATCGCTCCAATACATAGAAGCTCCTACAATTATTCCAACTCCAATTTGTCCAATTACTTTAAACTTTCCAGCTAATCCTTTTTTATTTTTTTTGAATACTTTAATGTAATCGTCTAGAAAACCAATCAATCCCAGCCAAACAGTTGCAACAAGCATTAATTGAATGTAAATGTTATCTAACTTGGCGAAAAGCATGGTTGGTACTATGATACCAGCTAAAATGATAACTCCACCCATTGTAGGTGTTCCTGCCTTCACCATTTGTCCTTCTAAACCCAAATCTCTAATAGACTCCCCAACTTGTTTTCTCTGTAAGAATTTAATTAGTCTTCCTCCAAAAACAAGGGTGATCACAAGTGAAGTAATTACAGCCATCCCGGCTCTAAATGAGATAAATTCGAATAATCCTGAACCAGGAAAGTCAAAATTTTGATTTATATAATTAAAAAAATGATAAAGCATTATTGTTGTATTTGTTTGAAAATTTCTATAGTAGTTTCTAAATCATCAAAATGTAATTTCTCATCTCTGATGATTTGATACTTCTCATGGCCTTTTCCGGCAATTAAAATCACATCTCCACTTTCTGCTAATTCACAAGCAACTTTAATTGCTTGTCTTCTATCTTGAACAGTTAATACTTTAGAGGATTTAGACTTTGGAATTCCAGATACAATTTCCTTAATAATTTCACTTGGCTTTTCGCTTCTAGGATTATCAGATGTAACTATCACCCTATCGCTGTAAACAGATGAAATTTCACCCATTAATGGACGCTTGCCCTTGTCTCTGTCTCCCCCACATCCAAATACCGTGAATATCTTTTCTTTATCGCTTTTTAGACTAACCAATGTCTTCAAAACATTTTCAAGAGCATCTGGAGTATGAGCATAGTCAATTACTGCAGTAACATTACTGGGAGAAACGATGTACTCAAATCTCCCATCTGGCGCTTTTAGATTACTTATAATTGTCAGAACAGTAAGAGCTTCTTCACCAAGAGATTTAGCTACTGCAAAAACAACCAAAAGATTGTAAGCATTGAATTCTCCTATCAATCTAGAGGTCATTTCAAATCCGTCAATTTCTATAGAAAGTCCACTTATATTATTTTCAACAATTTTTGCTTTAAAATCAAAATCGCCTTTTAATCCATAAGAAAGTGGCTTGGCGATTATATCTCTAACCATTTCTTCTCCATAAGGATCGTCAAAGTTTACAATTGCTACAGCATTATTTTTAAGAGAATTAAATAACTTTTTCTTTGCACCTATATAGTCATTTAAGGTAGGGTGATAGTCCATGTGGTCTCTTGAAATATTGGTATAAACTCCAATATCAAAAGATAATCCAGAGACTCTATTTTGGTCTAAAGCATGAGAACTTACCTCCATAAAAACATAGGAACAACCCTCTTTAACCATTTGACTCAGTAATTCGTTGATTCTAATTGCGTTTGGAGTTGTATGAGTAGAAGGAATTGTCTTGTGAAGGATTTTAATATGTACAGTTGAAATAAGCCCAGTTTTGTACCCCATTAACCTATACAAATCATATAATAATGTAGCGCAAGTAGTCTTACCATTGGTACCTGTTATTCCAACTAGTTTTAATTTTTCAGAAGGATTGTCGAAAAAATTTGAAGCTACAATTCCTAAAGACTTTGAACTATCCAATACTTTGATATAGGTAATCTCGTCGTTTAAAATTTCGGGGAGACTCTCACAAATTATAGCGCATGCACCACTATTTTGAGCTTGAGAAATAAAATCGTGTCCATCCAGAGAGACTCCTTTTACAGCTATAAATAAAGAAAGATTGTTAATTTCTCTAGAGTCAAATGCTATATTTTCCACAGCAATATTAGTATTACCTTTTATCTCAATTATTCTAATTCCATATATAATATCCTTTAGTAATTTCATCCTAGTTGTAAAATGATTTTTTGACCTTTATTGATTCTTAAACCAGCTTTTATTGATTGTTCTCTTACTATTCCAGACCCTACAGGCTGCACAAATAATCCATACTTTTCCAGCATATAGGTAGCATCTATCAATCCCATACCAACTACATTCGGAACCAATCCTTTTTGCATCTTTTTATGAATTATTTTAATAGCGTCTTTACCAGTTCTTGTAGATATCCACTCGTTAGATTTATTGGATAAATCTTCAACAGGTATTCTCATATTTTCAGATGCAACTAAAAAAGACATCTTATCTCCACTTCTTGAGTAAGGGTATCGGTTAAGAGTATCTTTTAAAACAATATTTTCTTTTTGAAATTCTTGCGCATAGACCTTATCTGCAATCTCCTTAAAGACAGTTCCAGAAACTACAGACCCAAAAATATTTTTAGTTGGGCCCTGAACAACCACGATGCAACTATAGACCGGATCTTTTGATGGAAAATACCCACAAAAAGAAGCCTGGTATTTATTTCCATATCCTTTAGAACCTTGAGCAATTTTTGATGTACCTGTTTTTCCTGCAATTGAAAATCCTCTAGCCTTTATATTTTTTGCAGTTCCTCTTTCAACAACTCCTTCAAGCATCACCTTTAGGTCCCTAAGTGTAGCTTTTGAACAAATAGATGCGTTTAAAATTCTCGGCTTATATTCTTTTTGAATCTCGCTACCCTTTTTAATACATTTTACAAATTGAGGCTGAAGTAAGGTTCCTTCATTTGCTACTGCATTATACAAAGCTAATGTCTGGAGAGGGGTCATTTTTAGTTCATAACCAATAGACATCCAAGGAAGAGTAATTCCAGTAAAAGTTGGATCTGAAGATTCTTTTATTAGTGGAACTCCCTCGCCTAGTATTGACAAACCAAGTTTTTGATGAATTCCAATTTCTTTTAATCCATCAATAAATTCCTGAGGCTCTTTTTTATAATTATCATAAATTATTTGACTTATAACATTAGATGATTTTTCAAATGCATCTTTAATCGTATTTCTTCCGTAAATTTTGCCTCCATCAGTAAGGTAATTATCGTAGAATTCATATCTGCCTGTCATATCTACAGAATCGGTTATTTCGACCTTCCCCTGTTCTAAGGCAACTAGAAGTGAAGCAAGTTTAAATGTTGAACCTGGTTCTGAAGCTAAGCCTACTGCATGGTTTTGAGCTTCAAAATAAGTTTCAGTCTTAGGGTCAAATGAAAGGTTAGCGATAGCCTTAACAAATCCTGTTTTAACTTCCATCAAAACCGCGCATCCTTTCTGTGCCTTTTGTTCTCTTAGTTGTTTTAATAATGCAGACTCTGCAACATCCTGAATATTTACATCAATGGAAGTATAAACATCGCTTCCTGGGACAGGCTCAATAGATAGTTCGTCATCTACTGGCTTCCATTCATTTCCCCTAATTTTCTCCATCAACATTTGACCGTTCTGACCTTTCAAATACTCATTGAATGCACCCTCAATACCAACTAAAATTGATTTTTTTCCATCATTTTCTACGGCGTATCCCACCGTTCTATTTGCAAGCATACCATAGGGTTTTACTCTTTGGTTAGATTTTATGATAATACACCCTCCCCTATACTTGCCTAAATTAAAAATGGGAAACTTTCTTAACCGATCTATTTGATCATTTCTTAACCCTCTTGCAATAAAAAAGTATCGGTTACTATCAAGCCTTTGATTTTCTAATTCTAACTTCCACTCATTAGATGTTTTTCTATCTATAAGTACATTTAAGGAGTCTGAAAGATCAGAAATGTTATCAGTAAAATCTTGCTCTCGAATAGTAATCAAGTCAACAAAGACCTTATATCTTGGAACTGAAAGGGCAAGGGATGTCTTTTGCTCATTAGAAGCATAAATATTTCCTCTTGGAGCTAATACCTTTTTAGAAATAAAAATTTGTTTATTAGCGTCGGATTTCAACTGTTCACCTTTAAATATTTGCAGATAAAATATTTGAACAACTATTCCCAACCCCAAAAAAAGGACAAGAAAATAAACTGAATAAAGTCTAATTAAGGATTCTTTATTTTTCATTTATCAGAATTCTTATTGTGAATAATTAGCGGTGGATCTACCGACTCATATAAACCCCATTTCTCAGTCTCTTTTACTACCTTGCTTTGAAGACTTTCCTTGTCGTATAGCTCCAAGGCAGATTGCAACTCTGAATATAACTTTTCACCAGTCTTACTTTTTTTAGAAATCTCTAAAACAACACCATCTACATGGTATCCATATGCAACATAGATAACCATTAAAAAAGTTACATAAACCAAAAAAGGAGTATTGTTAATCACCATGCCTTTTTTGAAAAGATCTCCAGAAAATATTTCTTTAAAAACTGTCATTTTCTTTTTTTTGCAATTCTTAATTTTGCACTTCTAGCTCTTGGATTTAATTTTATTTCAGCGTCATCGGGAACAATTGGTTTTTTATTAACCAAATCAAACGGCTTAGAAATATTTCCAAAAAAATCTTTTTCTAAATCCCCTTTACAATTCCCTGTTTTAAAGAAGTTTTTAACCAGTCTATCTTCAAGGGAATGGTAAGTAATAATCGAAACGATTCCTTCATTTTTTAGAACTTTTGGCAACTGATTCAAAAACTCAACCAAAGCGTTTAATTCCTGATTAACTTCAATCCTTATAGACTGAAAAACTCTTGCTAAAAATTGATTTTTCACTTTTTGAGGTACTAAAAACTCAATACATGAAACTAAATCTTGAGTGGTAGTTAATTTGTTTTTAGTTCTTGCCTCTATGATATTTGAGGCAAGCCTTTTAGACTCCACAGATTTAAAATCACCGAACTGAGAGAAAATATTTTCAAGCTGGCTTTTATCATAAGAATTTAGCAGATCGCAAGCATCTAATACTGCATCTTTATTCATTCTCATATCTAATCTTTCGTCAAATCGAAAAGAAAACCCTCTTTCTGGATTATCAAACTGATACGAAGAGACTCCTAAATCTGCTAAGATGCCAACAGGAACACCATGTCCAAAAGCCTCCAATACGTTTTGAATATTTCTAAAGTTTTGTCTAACCAATGAAAATCTGTCACTGCTAAGATGCCAACAGGAACACCATGGCCAAAAGCCTCCAATACGTTTTGAATATTTCTAAAGTTTTGTCTAACCAATGAAAATCTGTCATCTGTTATATGGTTTAAAGAAGCATCAGCATCTTGGTCAAAAGCCAAGAGCTTACCGTTATCAATTTGATCAAGAATTGCTCTAGAATGACCTCCTCCACCAAAAGTGACATCAACATAAAAACCAGAAGGGTCAGAAATTAAAGCCTGAGTGGCGTCGTTTAAAAGAACTGGTATATGATATTGATCAACTTTCATCTGCAGACTCCCCCATAACCTCGTGAGCCAATTGATCAAAACCATCCCAGTCATCTTTCATCATGGATTCATAGGTTTTTTTATCCCATAATTCCCACAAATCAACATTTGCAACAATAACTAGTTCTTTTTTAATCCCAGCCCAACCAAGTAAACCCTTAGGAAGCAGCAGTCTACCGTTACTATCTACAGTAATTTTGGTAGCACCTTTTTGAAACATACGAGCAAATTTCCTATCCTTAGATTTAAACCTATTGAGCTTTCTCAATTTGCTCATAACCACCATCCACTCCGAAGAGGTATACATAGAAAGGCAGTCATCAACTCCTCTTGAAACAACAAATTGTTCTTGATCAACAGGAGATAGTTGTTTTCTAACGTCAGAAGGAATCAACATTCTTCCTTTAACATCTAGCTTACAATAATATTCCCCTATAAATCCTGACAATTGACTCAAATTTTAAATGTAAATCTAATAATAATTTACCCACTTTTTCCCACTAATATAACTTTGTGGATAACTTTTTACGATTAATTACAAAATATGTTACAATATAATTGAATTTTAATCTGTTAAGATTTAAAAAATACAAGTGGTAAAATGTGGGTATTATTTTTTTCAATTTTATTCTATCAACAATTTGCTAACTTTAAAATGAAATATATTTGAGTGGGTATTATTTTTTTCAATATTATTCTATCAACAATTTGCTAACTTTAAAATGAAATAATATTTGATCGATGGACGTTCAAAAAAATGTTGACATAGGTAAAGTAATTGAGAAAAAAAGTCCTAGCTTTTTTAAGCTTATGCCAGGGTTTTTGTTAAGAAAATTCAAATCCTTACTCCACGAGCGTGACCTAAACAACATTTTGAAAAATTTATCAGGAAAAGAAAAACTTGATTTTATAAGTGGAGGCTTAAAAGAACTTCAGGTAATATCGAGCAATTATGGGCTAGAAAGTAATTGAGAAAAAAAGTCCTAGCTTTTTTAAGCTTATGCCAGGGTTTTTGTTAAGAAAATTCAAATCCTTACTCCATGAGCGTGACCTAAACAACATTTTGAAAAATTTATCAGGAAAAGAAAAACTTGATTTTATAAGTGGAGGCTTAAAAGAACTTCAGGTAATATCGAGCAATTATGGGCTAGAGAAAATTCCGAGAAAAAAAGGAGTTATTATAGTGGCTAATCACCCACTTGGAGGCCTAGATGGACTAGCACTTATTAATGAAATAGGAAGATACAGGAAAGACATGAAGTTTTTAGTAAATGATATTCTATCGGAAATTAAACCTTTTAAGCCTTACTTTATACCCATTAATAAACATGGCTTGAACTCAAGAGAAAACATAATAAGACTTGAAAAGTTATTTGAGTCAGATAAATGCATTGTGATTTTTCCATCGGGTCTAGTTTCAAGAAAAAAAAATGGAATTGTAAAAGACTTAGAGTGGAGAAAAACATTTGTAACAAAAGCCAAAAAACACAACAAACCAATTTATCCAGTTTATATTAGTGGTCAAAACTCAAATAGGTTTTATAAAATTGCTAAATGGAGAAGCTTTATTGGCATTATTGGCATAAAAATAAATGTTGAAATGTTTTTTCTTGTGGATGAAATGTTCAAACAAAAAGGAAATACAATTAAAATAACCATGGGCAAGATCATAGAACCAAAACTTCTCGATAACAAAAAAAATGATTCAGAATGGGCCCAAGCAATTAAAAATCATGTATATAAAATACAAAACAATATTAATTTTGAATTTATAGAATCAATAAAAAATGAAAAAAATTATTAATCCTATATCAACCTCTATTCTTGAAAAAGAAATAAACAAAGACACTTTTGTAAGAAAAACCAATTATTGTGACCATGATATATACATAGTAGATTACCACAACCATCCAAATGCGACTATGGAAATCGGTAGGCTTAGAGAACTTAGTTTTAGAAATGCCGGTGGGGGAACAGGAAAATCGTATGATTTAGATGAATTTGATACTAGAGAAGAAGCGTTTTACAAACAACTTATAGTTTGGGAACCCGAAGAAAAAAAAATCATAGGAGGATATAGGTTTATGCTAGGAAATGATGTTATTAATTCTTCAAAGTACAATAATACAGCTACCAATAATTTATTTGATTTTAGCAGTGATTTCTACTCCAATACATTAGGATTAACAATTGAATTAGGCAGATCATTTGTTCAACCAGAATACCAGCCTAGTTCAGGAAATAGAAAAGCTATATTTTCTCTTGACAACTTATGGGACGGTCTGGGCGCTTTAGTGGTAGACCACCCAGAAATAAAATATTTTTTTGGTAAAGTAACCATGTATTTAGACTTTAATAAAAAAGGAAGAGATTTAATACTTGGTTTTATGGACCACTTTTTCAAAGACAAAGACCAATGGATTTCCGCAAAACAGCCCTTAGAATTACACCATGACATAGGTTATTTCATTGAACAAATACAAGAATTAGATTATAAAGAATCTTATAAGATATTGACAAAAAAGCTTAAAGAATTAAATTGCTCTTTACCACCTTTAATTGCTGCATATATGAATCTTTCATCTTCTATGAAAACATTTGGAACAGCCATGAACTCAAAATTTGGTGATGTAGAAGAAACAGGAATTCTAATATCTATTGATGATATATACCCAGAAAAAAAAGACAGACACGTAAACACCTACAAAAAAGTAAAATAACAATTATGGAAATTAACAAATCAGATTTCCTGTGTAGTAATTCTGACTGGAAAAAATGTCCAAAACCAAATCTCCCGGAATACGCTTTTATTGGAAGATCCAATGTTGGAAAATCCTCGTTAATAAATGCACTTACCAATAGCAAAAAACTAGCAAAAACATCTGGAAAGCCAGGAAAAACGCAATTAATAAACCATTTCTTAATAAATAACAATTTCTATCTGGCAGATTTACCTGGTTATGGCTATGCTAAAATTTCAAAAAAAATAAGGGAAGAATTTCAAAGCTTTACACTGAAATATTTAGAAAATAGAGAAAACTTAGTCTGTCTATTTTTGTTAATTGATCTTAGAGTACCACCTCAAAAAATTGATCTTGAATTTATGGAGTATTGTGCAGTGAAAAAAATACCATTTGTTATATGTTACACGAAAGCTGACAAACTTAAGAAAGTTGAGATTGAAGAAAACACTAATGAATATAAAAATTTCTTACTAAAAGAATGGGAATCTTTTCCATTAAACTTTACTACATCGTCAACCAAAAAAACTGGACTTGAGGATATTAAAGAGTTTATTAACGAACATAATATTGAATTTAAATCCTGAAGACGAAAAAAAAAATATTAATCGCTCCACTAGATTGGGGCTTAGGTCATATATCTAGAACCATTTCGATTATAAAATTGCTCCAAGAAAGAGGTCACGAAGTAATTACGTGTGGAAATAATACATCCTATAATATTTATAAAAAAGAATTTTCAGAAATTAAACATATTGAAATTCAAGGCTACAAACCTTATTACAGTAAAAAAAGAAGCCAAACATGGGCGTTAATAAAACAAATTCCAAAATTTATAAAAACAATATATAGTGAGAGAAAGATAGCAGAGAAAATAAGTCTTGAGCAAAATGCGGACATAATTATTTCAGACAACAGATTTGGTTTTAGAAGCAGCAAAACATTGAACATTTATCTAACCCACCAACTTAAAATAAAAGGTCCCTCACCTTTAATAAAAATTGTTAATCAAATAAATAGACTATTTATTAAAAAGTTTGACCACTGTTGGGTTCCAGATTTTAAAAACTCCTTACTATCCGGCGAACTATCGGATTCTAATTTGGAAAAAATCTTTATTGGACCACAAACGAGATTCAAAAAAATCGTGGAGGAAAGAAAAAACTATAAATACAAATATTTAGCAATTATTTCTGGACCTGAACCACAAAGAAGTCTAATGGAAGATGAAATTCAAAATTGTTTCCTTAAGACTAATGAACATTGCGCGATAATAAATGGACTAACAAACACAAAAGAAATATCAGCTGAAAAGATTACTTTTTACCCACATTTAGAAACAACTGCTTTTAGAGAATTACTAACTAAATCCGAGCTTTTGATATGCAGGTCTGGATACAGCAGCATAATGGACCTTTATGTTTTACAAAAAAAAGTACTTTTCATACCTACACCAGGTCAAACAGAGCAAGAATATTTAGCAAAATACCATCACAAAACCAACTCAATTTACTACCAAAAACAAGGAAGAATCGATCTTAAAAAAGCAAGCTTTAATTTTATACAATCAAAATCTGAAACAAAAAAAAAGCTACTTAAAGTAGCTTTTAATAAAGTAAGTTTATAACTACTTGCTATCTAACAAGATTTACAAATCTATAGTCCGCACCATCTTGTTGCCAAACAACAGCAACAACATATAAATTACTGTAATTCCATAAAGTAGAAGGTGCTAATAGTACGTCATTGTAGGATTTAATATTATCACCAGTCGAATTAAATACAATTGGAACTCCAAATGCAGAACCACTGCCACTTGCTTCGGTTCTTAGTATATTATTATGCACATAATTAGGATCATAATTACCTAAAATATTTTGCTCAAAAACCTGGCCATCTTCAACAACATAAGCTGCTAAATAACAATTGTCACCTGAAAACCCGTCTGCCAATTTAGAGTGGATATTTATATTCATTTTACTAGAGTCTGAATTGACAGTATAATTGACTGCTAGATTTACTTCAGGAGTCAAAGCAACATCTGTATCAATTGCTGCACTTAATAAACTATAACTATTATCAACCCCAGCAGTACCTACATAAAAATGAGGAACACCAACACTGCCATTAATTCCATCTAAGTGAGACTGCATTAAATAACCTACATCTACGGAAAAGTTATCGTTGCTATGAAGTTCTATAATTTGAACATTTGATGAATAATCACTAGTTACATCATCTGAAAAATCTTTTCCCCAATCCCCACAATATGCACACCATGTCCCAGTAGACTTAAAAACCAATGTCTTCTTTGCAACTTCTGGATAAGTACAACTTCCATCATCTTTAGATGCTTCAACATCGTAAGCTAAGCTCATAGGATCAGTACAGCCTTTTTTACTACAGCTTGAAAAAAATGATATTAAAATTATAACCAGTGAAAAAGTTTTATAAATGTTTCTCATAATATTAAAATTTAAATTTTTGTTAAGGTAATTTGAACCTTTACCTACAGTACTTCTTACCTGTACAGTATGACCATGAGCTTCAATTATATGTTTAACAATTGAAAGTCCCAACCCTGTACCCCCTTCATTCCTTGCTCTACTTTTATCCACTCTATAAAAGCGTTCAAAAAGACGACTAATATGTTTTTCGGCGATTCCTGGACCATTGTCTTCAATTTCAATCAATATATTTCTTTCAACATTGGTAAACCGAACAACTACCTCAGTATCAGGGTCTGAGTACTTAATGGCATTTATTATTAAATTTTGCATTACTTGACCGATACGATCACTATCACATTTAACCATTATAGGATTATCATAATTACCACCATATTTAATAGAAATATTTTTTTCTCTTGCCTTTAATTCTAAGCTGTCAAAAATATCCTGACATATTTCTACAATATTATTTTCTTCTATTTCTAGATTAATTCTATCCGATTCAAACCTAGTAATCATATCTAAATCAATAATTATTTTATTCATTCTATTCACTCCTTTTAGAGCTCTTTGTAAAAACCTTTTGTTGATGGATGGATCTTCTAAACCTCCTTCCAAAAGAGTTAAAATATATCCCTGAATACTAAATATTGGAGTCTTTAACTCGTGGGCAAGATTACCTATGAATTCCCTTCTAAACTTTTCTTCAGACTTAAGTTTTACCAATTCTGAGCTATTTCTTTTTGCAAGTTTTAAAATCTCAACCTCACTTTTAGATAATATATCTTCATTCATATTCAATTTAAAATCAGTACTTGAAATCTTATAGTTTTGAACCAGTTGAAATAGCAATCTAATTTTTCTATTTATAAAAATTTCTAACAAAAGAAAAGTTACAGTAGCTATTAAAATGAAAAAAAATAAAAACAGTATCAAACTATCAGAAACACTCAAACTCACATCATGAAAGTAGAAATTGTAAATAGATACAGCAAGAACTGAAAATACAGAAACTATTAATGAACAAAAGATGGTAAATTTAAATGGTGTATTAATTTTCATTGTATTTATAAAAATCTAAATTAAAGATAGTAACTTAAAGTTTTAAATATTAAAATGGAAAATATTAATATTCTCGTCATATGCACTGGAAACAGTTGTAGAAGCCAAATAGCAGAAGGCTATTTGAGATATTTTAGCAAACAATTAAAAATAAATACCAATGTTTATAGTGCTGGAATAAGGGCAGAAGGAATAAATAAAAAAGCCATAGAAATAATGTCTCAAGATGGAATTGACATTAG
>Ga0206131_10004964_pt1 | contig 14298 bp, 12 predicted proteins | sample Helgoland_Spring_FD_148636 | JGI IMG/M metagenome (GOLD analysis project Ga0206131, IMG submission 148636) | Pelagic subsurface seawater microbial communities from Kabeltonne, Helgoland, North Sea - Helgoland_Spring_Bloom_20160517_1 | ecosystem: Environmental > Aquatic > Marine > Epipelagic ...
TGTAAAAATAAAACAAAAAAAATAGATCTGGATGCGTTTGTAATAAAATCAAAAAAAAAGAATAATGTTATTATGCCGCAAAAACATAATTTTTAATTAAATAATATAATTATATATTAAATGGATTATAAAAAAAATAAAAAATATAAAAAAAAAAGATACAGATTGAAAGGTAAAAACAACACATATAAAAAAAAGAACAAAAGAACAAAAAGAACAAAAAGAACAAAAAAAACAAAAAAAAATTTATATTGTTCTCCGAAAAACAAAAATGAGTTTTTGAATTTTTCCTGTTATAAACCCGAAATGTTGCATAAAATGAAGGCTATATGGAATAAAAGACACCCAAGTATGTCTATTAATAGTAATGATTTAAAAGAAATTTGGAACTCATTGGGTCATTATATGAAAAATTCTTGTAGCAGCGAATCTTGTTGGATAAAAAGCAATTTATTTAAAAATAACTTTACGGCAAATGAAATGAAAAATATTTTTTCTCCAAAACAACCTGCTGAATGGGAAAAAAATCCAAATGAATGGTTATCAAGTATAGAGATTTTAGAATTGATGAAACAATATGAAGATGCGTATAAATGTTTTCAATTTATCGGACCAACACCGATAGATTTTGACGAACAGTTGGCTTACGGCGAATGTGTATGGGATGATTTATGTAAGTTTAATTTAAAAGAAAAAATAAATAAACGAATCAATAAAGTAGGAATAATATTTAATTTAGACACACACGACAAACCCGGGTCACATTGGACGTGTATGTTTATAAATATAAAACTAAAAAAAATATATTATTTTGATAGTTATGGCGATGATTTGACTCCAAAAAGAGTAAAAACATTGGCAAAAAGAATACAAGAACAATCAAAAGAATTTGGAGCACCGTATGAATTTAAGATTAATAGGGTTAGACATCAATATACTAGGAGTGAATGTGGTATGTATTGTTTATATTTTATTATTCAGATGATAAACGATGTACCATTTTCAAGATTTAATAAGAAAGTTCGTGATAAACATATGAGACATCTGCGAAATGTGTATTTTAATAAGAAAAAATAATATATGTAAAAAATTTAATAATAAAAAAATTTAATAATAAAAAAATTTAATAATAAAAAATATTAAATTTATTAACATATATTATTTTTAACATAATTAAAATTCATCATCTATTACTTCGGTAACTATTTTTTTAAAGTTTTTATTCAACAGTTCTTTTAGTTTTATATTAAGTATATCATTAAAACTATCATAAGTTTCATATTGGTCTTTTACCCATTTTTTATTGGATGACCATTTTTCATTAAATTCTTCAAATAAATTATAAATATATGATGGATAAATTGGGATATTTTTTCGGCATTTTTTTTCTTTTAATTTCGCACTAATATATGAAAACGGAGTGTCAAAACTAGTCCCTTTTCCCCAATATTTTCCATTATTGTCTTTTAACTTAATCTGGTTTAAATATTTATAAATATCTATATGATAATCGCCATAATATTTTTCAATAGATAATTTTAACTCTTCCAATATATCATTATATAAATTTTTATCCCAGTCCCAATTAATTTTAATACATCTTCCTTCATCAAGAATGAAAATCAATGTTTCTATTTCTTTATCCTTATATTTTTCCTTATCTATTTTACTATCAGGATTATATATCAAACATCTTTCCATTAAACATTCAATCATTATATCCCAAAAATTTAATTCACTAATACTTGACTTTAACATAATATGAGAAATCTTACTTCCATAACCTATTATTGTGAATTGTAATTTTTCTACCTCAATATCATCATTACTATCCAATTTTATATGTTTAAATAAATTCCATTTCATACTTTGTTCATTATTGTTTAATGCAGATTCAATCATATCATTAATGCTTTCCAGTTGATTTAATAAATCTTTTTCTTTTGTATTTTTATCCCCACCGAAGAAGTGTGTTATATTATATAAGTCCATTGGTGTTATAGTTTCAGAATAAAGTTGATTATTATATATATCAATCATATAAACGAATACAATACTTTCATAAACATTCATTTTTGTTATTTCATTGCCATTGATTTTTTTTTGTATTGCTTTCATTGTATTTTCAATTATATTAATATATTCAATCCAATTATGTTGTTTATTTAAAACACAAATAGGCATTTCTTTCATTTGTTTCTCACCAAATTTATATTGTTTATCTCTTAAATATTTCCAATAATCTGTTGTAGATTTTCTTGTGATTTTTAATTTTGATATTTTGTGTATAGTAATATATAAATGTGAGTTATAATATTCTTTTGATTCGCTATGTTTATCTATAATGCTAAAAATAATTTTATATATATATGCAACGTGTTTAATACAATGATATCCCCAATCTACTTGCTCTTTAATACTTATATTAATGTTTGAATCATCTTGTAAATAATGTTCGGGGTTTACGTTATTTTCTATTAATATATTTTTAATTTTATCTTTATCTAATGTTTGTTCTATTAATTTATTTATTGGTATTTTTCTTTTTATTAAAGGTAAATATTCAACCTCATCTATTTTTGAAAACCTGCTATGTATATTATCATTATTCTTATCTAATCCAAAATAAATTTTATTTTTTGCACGTGTAAGAGCCACGTGTAAATGCGACTCATATACCAAACCGATTTCATTACAGCTGACGAGTTTTAATGACTTTTCAGTTGTTCCCAAAATAAATACCACGGGACGACCATCGCCTTTTGATGTTCTTATAGACATAATTCTTGTTGCATTAATCGAATCTCTTGTATTAATAACCTGTCCTTCTGTGTGTTTATGTAAATAGACATATTGTGTATATTTAGTATGATCGTGATTTTCCCAATGTTTATTTTTAATATTTGCTATGTAATTTTCATCATTAAATTTCTTTAACCAATATTTTTGTAGATTTGTTTGAAGTTCAATTGCGAGTATATTTGATTTCATTATTGGAAATATAAACATAAAATCTTCCGGTGTATAATTATTAAATTTTACTTGTGAATCTAGTTTTTTTATTAATGTGGATACAAAAATACTAATCTTATTTTCTTCCTTTTCATTTGCATAAATAGTAGGCGAATCTATTATTTCAAAAGGTTCTTTTGATTCTGAGAATGTTGATTCATTGCAACTAATTTCGTTTAATTTATATTTTTCAAAATTAATCAATTCATTAATTTTATTATACATTCCTTTTACCTTTATTCTTCTATTATCATTCTTTTCAGGTTCAATAACAATATTGATATTTGGAAGTTTTTCGTTTACAATTTCAGTCAGAAAATTTTTTTCATATTCAAGTGTCTGTAATTTATCACCAACAATATTAACATCACATTGAGTTTCTAACATTAAACGGGTAAACGCGTATAAATAAGAAATTGGTAAATCTTGCACCTCATCTATCCAAATTTCACTTTTTCTATTTATAAAAATTCCTTGTCCTGCAAAATTCATAAAGCCATATTGAGTTACTTTGGTTAAACCATTTTTGTCAATATTTTTTAAAATACCTTCGAAAAAATTATATGATTTTCCATCAGTACCTGATAAATTATAACAATATGAATCTATTGTTCCTATTAATACTTTACATTCTCTTTTAGATTTTTTATGAGTATATTTGATAGCATAATGTTTATGTGTATTAAACTCTTCTTTATTTGTTAAATTATCAATATGATATTCTTCGCGATTTGTTTGATCTATTAATTCTTCATAAATAACATTTTTCGCCGAATGTTGTTTTGTCACAATTATATATGTATCTTTATCCACATTTTCACATATATTTTTCCAAATCCCATATGTTTTCCCATTCCCCGCACCCTGTTGATAAATTTTTAATATTGCTTTAATAATATTTGCATTATCCCATAATTTCCATATATGTTCAGGGTTATTTTTGAGAGTTTCTATCACATCTTGTAAAGGTTTTGGTTTTGATAATAAAATCATTTTACATTTAATCCTTTTTAATTCAATCTTGAAAATATTTCCATCAATTTCAAGTAAAATATTGTCATATGTTTTTATAAAAGATTTATATTTCCATGATTTTTTAAAACTGATTAAATAAAAACCTGTTTTTAATCTTTCACAAACAATATCTGGTGTATTTCCATCAACAAGCCATATTATTTCTTTTCCAAATTTATTCCAATCATTAAATCGTTTTGCAATCTCATTTCCATCTATAGGAGAATGTTGTATTTCAAGAGTTCTTTTATCATTAAGAAGAATATCAGCTCTCCTACAAGTATTATTTTCGCTAGATGAACAAAAGAATTTGACTTCTTGCATATCTTTTGGGAATTTTTCCTCCATATCATTGTGCCAATTTCCGGGCATAATAGTATATATTTTATATAAATTTATATGATGTTTCTTCAGATCAATTTATTTACATAAAATAAATAATAAATAGAATTATAAAAAATAATTATAAAAAATTAAATAATAAAAAAATTTAATATTTTTAATAAAAAATATTAAATACAATATTATAAATAATATTATAAATAATAACAAAAATGTCTGTATTGTCACATAGCAATGTTCAAATTTTATGGGAAGTATTAAATGGGTTAATTTCGGATAATAAGTTAAAAATCAGTAATATGGACAATTTTCGCGGTTACTTTGATAATAAATGCAAAGAATACCACGTCAGAAGATTTGATTATGGTGGGTTGAGTGATATTAATAAACACATTGTTAGCGAATGTTTTGAATATTTGAGGAAGGCATCGCAAGATTCAAAGTTGGTAATGTTTCGTGAATTTGAGGAATATGGTAATAAAAATATTATTAAAAATTTACAAGTTGGTAAAAGATATGAAGAACATCAAAATAATTTTAAGTCAATGATAAATGCGAAAAAACCAAATGAAATTGAATTTTCGGATATTATTGATGAACCCATTGGTGATATGGAAGATGCTATGTCAAAGAGAATGGAGGAAAGAAATGCAGATATAAATAATATCACAGATAAATATAATCAAAACCATGATTCTATTAAATGGTTAAATAATAGTGGTGATATACCGCCAAAATTAAAAATACATAATGATGAATCGGTCAATATTAACAAAAATATTAACAAAAATATTAACAAAAATATTAACAAAAATGATAACAAAGATAACAAAGATAACAAAGATAACAAAGTTAAAAAAGAGAAGAAGAAGGTAAAATTCAAAAGCGATTTTCTTGATAATATGAATAATTTTAAAAATGCAGAACTTAACGAAGACAAAAAAAATGAAGACAAAAAGAATGAAGACCTTAAAGAGAAAGCTAGTATTTTTCAAAATATGACAGAAGAATTAAACAATCAGCGCGAAAAAAATAGTAGGATATATTTGGAAAAACGCGAAATAATTTCTATTATGGATGAAAAGGATAAAGATGAGAATAAAAAGGTAGAAAATAATACTAATATAATGGATGTTTTCAGTAAAATGAAAAAGAAAACGGACGTGAGCGATGTCAATGGTGTGCAAAACATAGATTTAATAGATATTAATAGAAAAATTGATAAAATTGAAAATTACATAGTTGATGTATTAAAAAATCAAATAGATTTAATGAATCAACAAAGGGAAATATTGAATAAAATTCAGTTTAATTTAGTGGTTGAAAATAATGAACCTGTTTCGTCGTTTTCAGCAATTTAGAGATATCAGCGATACAACCTAGCGATACAACCTAGCGATACAACCTAGCGATACAACCTAGCGATACAACCTAGCGACCTGTTTCCCCAACTTCAATAAGTGTTTTATTACGTTTATATGCGTTAAAATTATATAATATACCTTTCATTTCGGCTGAGTTTTCATCATATTTTTTAAGATAATATTTTTTTGTTGGATCACTTTTATCGGTAATAGGATATAAAGTTAGTTCAACTTCTTCTTGTTGTGACGCGGAATCTTTTTCATAATTAGGATTATAGGTATAATCTTCTAAATTTGGACTATTAATAGTGAAACATTGTAAATTATCACCATTTTTCTTATGAACTTTACAATCAATGGAAGACTCTTTAATGGCGTGTAAAATGGATGTGTTTATTTTTTTCTTTATATTTGAAATTTCATACAATTTTTGATCTGAAGTAATAACCCGTTTTTTATCTTTGGAAATATCCGTTTTAATTATCAATGATGATACAAGTGGTTTTTTTGATCCTTCATCTTTTGCATCAGGATTTCCTTTTATATGTTGTTGTAAAAATTTCATTAAATAAATATAAACGATAACCTTTTGTTCTTCTTCGGGTAAATTTTCGTGACTGCAAATTCTAACGGCTCTTCCGATAACTTGTTCAAACCGAACCGGATGCCAATAAGGTTCCATTAGATGAACAGCTCTTACATTTTTTAAAGTAATACCTTCTGCCCCGGCTGAAGTAATCATAAAAACTTTAATAATTTCCCCGTGGAAATTATTTAAGACTGTTGTATCGTCTTCTGGTGGTAAGTTTCTATTTTTAATTGACAATAATTGTTTATGCAATGTATCTGGCAATTTATCCCATTCACTATTGAAAATTAAACGCAAATATTCTTTTTCTTCTGTTTTTTCATTACCCGAATATAAAATATAACAGGGTTTTTGTAAATCTTCAAGATTCATATTTATTTTCCAAACAGAATTATCATTTATAATTTGAAATCTTTTATAACCGTTTGCTTCCAACACCAATTTAAATAAACCAAGACCTTCAACATTATTAAAAAATGAGTAAACTAAATGTGTACCGTCGCTGGTTGTTTTATCTGTATTAATAACTTGAGAATTAATTTTTTCTAAAATTCTTTTAAATTTAGGAGAATGTTTATTTAGATTTTCACCAACAAGTAATTCATTTTTTGCCAAATCAATTTCTTCTATCGCGTCTTTTAAACGTGCTTTGTAATCCTTATCTTCAAATTCAACAAGTTTACCAACATCACCGGGCAACGACAATCTATCATCTTCAATATTTAATGCAACTTCATCTGTATCAACCAATGCAGCATTCATTAATGCTTCTTTTGTAAATGCGCCGTCGTTTGCACTTTTTTCTTCGCCTTTTGCACTGCTTTTTTCTTCGCCTTTTGCACTGCTTTTTGATTTGCTTTTTGATTTGCTTTTTGATTCGTCTCCAATTTGTTTTTGTTTAATGATTGGTCTCGGTCTATCTATACCTTCTGGGAACGCGAAATTACAACATTCTCTTGAATAAATTTTATAGGATGCCGATGAATTTTTATAAATATCATTTGTCGTCATTAACTTTATTCCGGCACTTTTTTCTTTACCAATTTCTTCATCTCTAATTTTATTATAAATTGAAAGTTGATGGGGACTCATTGGTATAAATTCTTCAATAATATCAGTATCTTTGTTAAATGTTGGCAATAAAGCATCAACCGCTGCTTTAAAATATGATGTTAAACCAATAATTCTTCTTTTAAAAATATTCTTATTAATAATTTCTTGAGTATCGGGATCAATGAATTTTGCCGTGAAAGTATCGTAATCATCTGGGAAGCATTTATATTTTTTGATGCAAACTTTATTATATACCGAATCACTTGATTTAATTTCTTGACAGTCGCTGTCTTTGGATAAGGATAATCTAATGCCGCGCCCTTCCAATGTGGTTGTAATTTTACTTATAAATGCCGATTCATACGATCCATCATTTCTAAAAACATCAAATTCGGTATCTTTTTTTCTTATAACGCTATCGTTTAATAACATATTATTACCATCTTTACCTTTCATTTCTTTATATCTAGTTATAAAACGAAATGGATTTCTAGTAATAATTAATTTTTTATTACTATATTCAATGTGATCAATTTCATCATTTGCGGAATATAATATTTTTCGGAGATATTTGGCATCCAACTTTTTGATTCGCGATTCATTTGTGGTATTTAATGTAAATTCATAAGTTTTAATACGACCGCGTAACATATTGAAAAAAATCCCTATTTCATTTGGATAATTAATAATAGGGGTACCTGTTAAAAAAACTATTTTACAGTTTTCAGCATCCATTAAGTAATTGTATAATTTATAATTGAAAGATTTTTTATTACCCAATTGGTTGGAAATTGTTCCAACAAAATTATGAACTTCGTCAATTATAACAACCTTATTATTGAAATAATTACCACCATTTTTCAAACCCTCGGCTTCATATTTATCAATATTGCGTAATCCATTATAATTTATAAACTGATATTTATTTTTAATCATTTCATCTATTTGTAGGTTGAGAGATTTTTGTTGTATAGCTGTTAATTTGCTATAATTACCTTTTGAACCAGATGGAGGAGATGTATTAATTGACCAAATACCATTGTTTTTTTGTAAAACATTAACAGGTAAATTTAATATGCGAGTGAGTTCTTCAATTTGTGATGAATTAGAAGAAATATTTTGAATAAATTCCCAATAATGATTTTTTCTGAAAACATCGTCTCCGCAAAATTTCAATTCTGTCATAAAATTTTTTCTCAGTGATGCTGGCGTCATAACAACAATTTTATTATAATCTTTTAATCCCTCTGCTATCGCAATTGAAGCACAAGTCTTACCTGCACCCAAACCAAAATACAAAAATAACCCTCTATAAGGACTATAAATGTTTAGATATTCTCTAACTATTTCTTGGTGCAATAATAAAGAAAAATTGCCTGTTTTTTTATTAGAATTTAATTCATCACAACTTTTAATTTCTTTATTAACCCCTCTACGTTCTTTAATACCGTATAATGTTTTATCTATGAAACTAATAAATTTTTCGCGATTATTTAAATAATATGGATCTATTTTAAATTTAAAATCTGCTTTTCGTTTTTTCAATGTTGATTTATCTATTTCTTTTTGTCTTTTATCCAATAATTGTCTAGATTGTAATAATGTTTGTATTTTTTTACTTTCTCTTTCTGCTTTTTTTTTCATCCGTTTTGCTTTTATAGCCTCCATTTTTTGTTGTGTTAATGTTTTATTGGTTTTTTTAGTTTCAAAACCATCACTCGTTTCGCTTGTTTTTTTTGCAAAAGATCTAATTGGTGCAGTAAGAGATGTGGAATCTGTTGATTTCGGTTTCATTTTAACAGCACGTAAATTATTAGAATTCATTTGCCGTATTCTTTCTTTAAAAGCAAGTTCTCTTTTTGTATTATTGGGATCTGACTTATCAGATATCTTAACCCCAACACTTGTATCATTTAATACAACTTCCATTTTAAATACAGGTTTTGAAATCAGTTTTTTCTTTAATTTATCAAATAGTTTATGTGATAACATAGTACTTTATAAAAAGATTATATAAAAATATTTTAATATTTGATAATATATATTCATTTAAAATGATATTATCTAAATTAAAAGAAAATGTAAAAACAGATATTAAATCAGATATTAAAAGATATATTAAAACATATATTAAAACAGATATTAAAACAGTTTTAAATGAAAAAAAAAAATTAATGATACAAATACCTAGGAACAATATTAAACTTAAAATTGATAATTATATAATAAAGACACCGGAAATAAAACATCAAGAAATTGAATTTAACTGTTAAAAAAAAACATTTAAATATTATTATTAATAATATTTAAATGTTATTACCGTATGAAATAATTATTGAAATAAGTAATTATATTCCATCATTGTATAACAATAAAATATATTTATCAAATACATATTTTTTTGAGTTACATAAAAAAAAATTTTTAAAAAACATAAATTTAATTCAAAATTTTTATAAAAAAAATAAACTACCGGATGATTTTTTAAATGTTAAAATATTTATTAATTATGATAAATATTGTAAATGGCAAAGAATTACAAATAGAAATAATAAAATAAGAATATACAGATTTATTGTAAAAAATAATTTTAATGATAATTATCCAGAATTGATTATGAAAAAATCTTGCACAATGCATAGTTCAAGGCAGTTGATTTTAAAGGATTGGATAAAAAATAATATACCAACAGAATCAAGAACGAGAAGAGATTTGATGAATTTTTTTATAGAAAATATAATAACATTAAAGGAAATATCAAATGTTGGATTTTAATAAATTTCATTGTTATCGGTTAAACGTTTCTCCATTTTTTTATATGTTTTAAATTTACACGTCGTGTAAATAGCGGTTGGGAATTTAAAAACGGTGAACAAACCCATTGCGATAAGTTGTATGCAATTCATTATAGCGATGGGATTTCCACCAGTTGTAATATTATTCATACCGTGGTAAGCGGCTAACATCCAACGCGCGAGTAATTCGCAATATAAACCTTGTGTGGCGGGCGTTGATGCTGGGGATCCATTATTTTGATGAAAAGCATAATAGAGAAAGGTTAATGATGAAATAAGGGAAGATTGACATAAAAAATCGCGATTGTGGCCAACAGTATCATCGCACAACATAACTACTAAACTCGGAAACCAAAAAGCGTACCATAAAAACTGACCATAACGATAGCCCAAACGATTATCAAACAAATGGAGATTTTCCATCTTATTTACTGGATTGTTATCGGGTAAGGAAGACATTTTATAAAGGTATAAGTCACTATTGTTTTAAGATAATTTTAAATATTATTTGTGCAATCATTTGCACAATCATTTACCAATTACTTTCTCATAAGCAAATTTGCAGGCACGTTGTTCAGCTTTCTTTTTAATTTTATGCTTGGATTCACCAAGAAAAATAATAAAATTAGCGTTATCTAAAGATTCATAATAATTTTTAATATTTTCAATGAACGGTAATGTTGGATCTTTTGTGATATTATTTTTTGTGAAGAAATTATCAATGTTGTATTGTTGGTGATGTTCAAATTCGTGAGCTTTATAATAAACAGATAAATAAACACCCATATGGTAACCGGTATCCTCGTCCCAATCGTTAATTTCTTTATAAATTGGTGTTACTTTAAAGTTTTGTTGCAGTTGTACTTGAAGTAAATTTTTATAATTATCATTGGTAGTAATTAGTTCTTTCCAATTGATGTGTTGTTCAAAAATATTTTCTAGAAAAATTTGTGCAATTTGGAAACCGGGACCAGTAACAAATACATTTTTAAACCAATTATCTTCATCGTCTATATCTATTTTGTTAAAATCTAAAAATAGTGCACCTAAGAAAGCTTCAAAAAGACATCCTAATTTTTTAAGATTGGTGCGAGTTTTTTTTTCTTCAGCATTTTTGGATAAAATATAATGTTTATTAAGACCCATTTCATAAGCCATCCGTCCAATGGCTTCATTTTTAACAATTGCTATTTTTTTCTCAGTCATAAACCCTTCATTTTCTTTTGGAAATCTTCGGTAAAGATAATATTTTGTTACGCATTCAAGAACGCCATCTCCTAAAAATTCCAATCGTTCGTTAGATTTGGTTTTAAGTGACATACAATCGGATGGTTTATCGGAAATTGTAATATTATTGGCAATATTTTCAAGATGTGGTCTTTTGCAATAAGAACGGTGGATGAATGCACGTTTATAAAGATTAATATTATGAATGCGATCGGGTACACCATATTTTTTAAGTATACTATTTACAAAGGCTTCATTTACCTCCGTGTTTTTTTGATTATATGGATCAAAAATTAAATCCATATCATCTTTTACAATATCACCATCTGCTTGAATTAATTTAGTATCTAATTTGTTTTGAGACTGCATAATTATATTTAATTATGTAGTCATTTATTTAATAGGTTTTAAAAAATATTTATCGGCGTCTGCGTCTGCGCTTACGGCTCTTCTTGGGAGACTTGCGTTTGCGAGACTTGCGTTTGCGTTTGCGAGATTTGCGAGATTTGCGAGATTTGCGAGACTTACTGCGCGCAGATTTGCGGCGTCTGCGACCTCCATTGAAAAGGGATGAAAATCCGCTTTTTTCTTCAGATCCAATCATTTCATCACTCTCTCCTTGAACTACTTCGTCTTTTTTTCCTTCTTCGTGTTCTGACATTTATAAATTATATTTAGATTTTTTTATTTTTCACTTAATTTATTACGCATTTCTTTATATTCTCCTTTCCAAAATTTACTCCAACCATTATTTTTTGTTTTTTCTAAAGGTTTATCCAAAGGATTATATAAAGTTTTATCCAAAGGATTATATAAAGTTTTATCCAAAGGATTATCTAAAGTTTTATCCAAAGGACCATCTAAAGTTTTATCCAAAGGATTATCTAAAGTTTTATCCAAAGGATTATCTAAAGTTTTATCCAAAGGATTATCTAAAGTTTTATCCAAAGGATTATCTAAAGTTTTATCCAAAGGATTATCTAAAGTTTTATCTAAAGTTTTACCTAAAGGATCATCTAAAGGATCATCAGTATATTGTTGATTGTAACTATACGCTGCTAAAATAAAACCTATAAAACCTACACCAAAAGACGCGGCCATTTTGGGTGATATATTCTCCATTTATAAATAAAAATATGAAAACAATTTTAAAAATGCAACTAGTTCTTAAATATTAAAAATAACTATATTAAAAGATACAAGTTAGTTAATAATTAATGATAATAAAGGTTGATAATAGAGAAAATAAATTAATAACAATACTTAATGCTAAACTTAAAGAATTAGAATTAAAACAAATTACAATTAAAGTTGAGGCATTGCCTATCGGCGATATAATAATTTGTGACGATAACTGTAGTGAAAAAATTATAATTGAACGCAAAAGCTTAAATGATTTGGCTGCATCTCTAAGAGATGGGAGATATTCCGAACAATCGTTTAGATTAGAGAATAATGAAATACACAATCATAATATCGTGTATTTAATTGAGGGAGATATACATCGCTATTCGAATAAATACAGTAAAATAAGTAAAAAAACTTTACAAGTTACTATGTTTTGTATTAATTATTTTAAAGGATTTAGTATAATGAAAACGAGAGATATTTTAGAAACAGCTGAATATATTTTAATAATAACAGATAAATTAAGAAGAGAAAAAGTGAGAAAAAATTATTATAAGAATAGTATTATTGAAGAAGATTGTAAAATATTTAATAATGAAAAACTAAACTTAAATTCTAATATTGTACAAACATCGCCAAAAAAGAGATATTCGGAAGTTATTTCAAAAGTGAAAAAAAAAAATATTAGACCGGATAATATTGGTGAAATTATTTTGAGTCAAATCCCGGGTATAAGCAGTAAAACATCTGCAGCAATAATGCAAAACTTTGATTCGTTATATGAATTATTAACAAAAATACAAAAAGATGGCAATTGTTTAAATGAAATTACAATAAAATCTAAAAATGGTAAAAGAAAATTATCAAAATCAGTTATTTCAAGTATAAAAACATATTTGCTATACAATAAAGATTCGGTTGTAATTAAAATAAATACGTAATATATATATATGGGTTGTGATAAAAGAAATAAAAAATTATTCACACATATTGCAATAGGTTCTTTAATTGTTGTGATTATTTATATTGTTGTTGACGCTTTTCGTCCAAAAAGAAATAAACTAGAAGGGTTTGGTGGTAGTTCAAGTGAAGAGATTATTGACTATAAAGTAGAAGCTAGTGCGTGGACATTTCCACCAGACGAATTACACGTTTATATAAAGGCTTATCACGATAAAATGTTGATTGAAAAAGAAAAAAGAGATAGAAAAAAAAGTAATAGTAATAATAATAATGATGATGATGCTGGTATGACTGGTCACTACAACAGTTTAATGGAAAACATAAATAAAAAATTAGGTACAAAGAGATATCCAATGGATGATGGTACAGATAAAACTAATTTACAAATACTTGAAAAGGCTATTGAATATGACAAATCAAGTAAAACTGGACAATTAAAAGAAAAAAATAGTGGGGCAAAAAATCCACAAAATGAGTTGATGTCAGCTAGTTCTAAAGATATTATGAGTAAAATAGATAAATTAATGAAGGAGTGGGAGAAAAATAAACCCAAAACCGAATAAACCAAATTTCTATAAATTCTATAAATAAATTCTATAAATAAATTCTATAAATAAATTCTATAAATAGATTAATACTATAAATACTTAAAAAAAATATAAAATATATTTTATAAATGGAAAATATCACAAATAATATCACAGAAAAGGAAACACAAACGGCAGCACAAGCCCAAGCAACACAAGCCCAAGCAACACAAGCCCAAGCAACACAAGCCCAAGCAACACAAGCCCAAGCAACACAAGCCCAA
>Ga0206131_10004965_pt1 | contig 14293 bp, 13 predicted proteins | sample Helgoland_Spring_FD_148636 | JGI IMG/M metagenome (GOLD analysis project Ga0206131, IMG submission 148636) | Pelagic subsurface seawater microbial communities from Kabeltonne, Helgoland, North Sea - Helgoland_Spring_Bloom_20160517_1 | ecosystem: Environmental > Aquatic > Marine > Epipelagic ...
TAACAATTGTAGGCTTATGCGCTTATATGAATATAACTAAACAAACCTTTTACAAGTGGCTAAGTAATGATAATCAAAGAGAGGAAAAACGCGCGGCAATAAGCGACACGTACACACGCAAAGAGATAGCGCAGCGCATAAAAGAAGTCATCGAAGCCGAACAGCTGAACGGCGCACTATTGAACGTTTACAGTCCGCAAATAGTTAGCCGCTTGCAAGGTCTCGCAGACGTGCAGCATGTAGAGAACACAAACAATCGCTTGAAGATTGAAATAATACCATCCAAAGGAAACGACACGCAGACGCCACCACAACCACCGCAGCAAGGAAACGAGTCACGCGCTTCTGATGATACTGCAAGCGAGTAAACGACGCAGCAAACGACGCGGCACAAGGTCGAAATTTGACGCGGCAAAAGGAACGGCAAACCATGCAGCAAACCACGCGGCAAAACGACGGGCGCAGCTGTAAAAAACGACACAACACAAGAAAAGCCGCACCCATACAACAACATAAAACGACGCTATCAAATAGGGTGCAAAAAACGACAATAAAACGCCCTAAAAACACAGTAAAAAACAGCGTAAAAGAGGGTCAAAACGCCTCAAAAAAAAAGACGCGGCGGCGGCTTTCTGGTCTGTATGTGATTTTATTTTTTTCCAATTTCCCCATATTCTTGCGGTAGTCTAATTAGTTCGTAATAGGGATGCTGCTGAATAGGGTTTTGGTTTGATTTAAGAGGGTTTCTTTGTTTAGGGTTGTTGGGATTCCAGAAAAAAATTTTTCAATCGCTTCGCGATATGTAATACTGATATAGGATTTTTTGTATTTTTGCTGATATGAAATTTTTTGATTGGCAGTATAGGGTATTTCAGCAGAGTAAGTCAAAGTACAATGCGATTCCCGCTGGTAGGCGTACTGGAAAGACACAAGGTGCAGCGTTGTCTGCGATAGTTGATGCTACACAAGGTGAGGTTGTGTTGTGGGTTGATACGGTTAATGGTAATATTGATAGGTATATCGAGCGTTATTTTATTCCGCTTTGTAAGGCTGCTGGTGTTAAAAATCATTGGAACGCACAAAAGAAAGTTTTAAAGATAGAAGATAGCTACATGGATTTTCGTAGCGCGGATAGACCAGAAACGATTGAGGGTTTTGGTTACTCTCGAATATATCTTAATGAGGCTGGTATTATTTTAAACAACGATTACCTATACACAAATTCGATACTACCGATGTTGTTAGATTACGAAAACTCTATGTTGTTTGCGTTTGGTACGCCAAAAGGCAGAGTAAACAAGCATGGTGAGCCACATAGATTCTATACTTTGTGGCAAAATGTCTTGGCTGAACGAGGTAAACCAGATGCTTTATACGCTGGTGAACAATTTTCGTCGTATTCTAATCCACTTTTAAAGCCACAAGACTTGGAAGAATTGGAAAAAGAGATAAGCAAGATGTCGGCAGAGGCAGTACGTCAAGAGATTTACGGTGAATTTGTTGAGCAGAGCGAGGAAATGATGTTTGGTGATGGTGATTTTGGTAGGTTTACGATGGATGCTTTGCGTATAGATGTAGTACAAGGCAAGTTTGGTGCTATTGATGTTGCCGACGAGGGCATGGATAGTTTGTCTTTTCCGATAGGTTATGTGATTGGAAAAAAAATATACATTACGGATTGGTATTTTACTACCGACAATACTGAAATTACTTTGCCAGTATGTGCTGGTCTTACCAGACAACACGATTTGGATTTTCTTGCAATTGAAACTAACAATCATGGTTCGGTTTTTTTTAAGCAAATGTTTCGTACAATTACCAAAACAAAATTGATTGGTGTCCAGCAAAAACAAAATAAGCATAGTCGTATTGTAAATTTTGCTCATTTTATGCGACAACATTTTGTGTTTCGTGAAGATTACGAAGTTGGTAGCCATTACGACAAAGCCATGAAAGAATTATTTGCTTATCGAAAGGATGGTAAAGCAAGGCACGACGATGCACCAGATAGTTTGGCTTTACTATGTGCTTTGGTGCAAGATTTATACCCACATATTTTTCAGTAAAAAACCTTTTTGCGATAATTATAAAAAAAATTTATACATTTGGGGAAATATACAACGTCAAAATTTGTGTTATGTGTATTATTTTGCCGAACAATTTGACGCATCAAAATAAATATGGGTGTAATAGATAGAGTTTTAAGTAATTTTGGGTACACAAGGCTAACAAATGGAACTCATAGATACGAGGTAAAAAAAAATAACGCATCCTATGGCGATGCAGAGTTAATGGAACTGGCGTTAAACAATCCAGTAACTTACGCTTGTATAGAAATTCGTGCAAAATTATTGTCACAAGTAGAGTTTTACATGAAAAACGACAATGGTGATATGTCGCAAGACAATGATATTATTAAATTGCTTAAAAATCCTAATACGTTTCAATCAAAAGAAGATTTCTTAAAGCAATATGAATGGTTTAAAAGCACATACGGTTGGGTATATCAAAAGCCATACGGTGCAGTTGGTTTAAAAGCATCGTCGTTATTTAATTTAAATCCAGCGTTTATTGATTTTGAAGATACGTTTGTTAGTCCAATAGCATGGACAGAATCAGATGTCAAGGAATTTAACGCACAGAAATTTGAGTACGACGACCCAAATTCAAAACCAAAAGACATAGAGTTTGGGGATATTTTGCCATTTTACGATACTGGTAACGGTATTGACACGACAGAATACCAAAACAATCCATTGATTTCACCATCAAGGATGTCGGCTATACTAAAATCTATACACAACATTAACGAGGCATTGGATGCTGAAAATGTTATGATAGGCACAAATGGTCGTGAAATATTTTCTGGAGGCTCTGAACGAGGTTTTAATCTTGGTGCAGCTTTGCCAATGGAAAAAGACGACAAAGATAGTATTGAAAGTAATTTAATTAACGATTACGGAATGACTGCGTTAAAAAGACGTAGCATCGCCACTAATCAAAAAGTTGATTGGCAATCGTTACACATAAAATTAAAAGATTTGGGATTACATGAAAGTATTTCTAACAATGCAAATTTGGTTAGAGAGACATTTGAAGTTCCAAACGAGTTATATAAAGCATTTCAAACTGGTAGTACTTATGAAAACCAGAAAGAAAGTTTAATTAGTTTTGTCCAATCTACCATACAACCTATTGCTGATGATTTGGCTCACACTTACAATCAATATTTTGGTTTGGAGAATGAGAAAATTGTAGCAAGTTTTGAGCATCTACCAGTAATGCAACATACTGAAGATAAAAAAGCAGAAAAAGTTTTAAAAATTTCTACTGCGTTCCAAAGATTAATTGCTGGTGGATTAAGTACGGATGAAGCAACAAACTTTTTAGAATTACAAGGTGTAAAATTTAACAATGAATAAAGATAAAACAAACGACAAAAAAATAAGTATTGAAAAAATACAAAGTCTTAAAAACGACAGAATCAAAGTCATGCAAAAAGACGAAGTAGTAAAAAAATAAAGCTATGTTAGAAATACCAATATTCGAAACACTAAAAGAAAAAATTGATTTTCTTGTAAAAAATAAAAGCACTTTAGTAGCACAAAAAATGAACGCTATAAAACACGCAGATGTTTTTGTAGGCGTAGATGAATTATCTGGTGCAACTAACAAAGCAGAAGCAAATAGTGACTTATCGGATAAAGAAAGTTTTACGGTAAAAGCAATTATAAATACAACTAATGTAATGGACAGTCATGGTGACGTTCACATGAAAGGTATTTGGAAAAAGTCACTAAAAGAAAACAAAAGAATAATGCACATCCAAGAACATGAAAGCACAAAGTTTTCATCGATTATTGCTGATGGTGTAGATTTAAAAGCATATACTCAAGCATTTAGCTGGAAAGAATTAGGTTACGACCAAAAAGGATTAACAGAGGCATTGGTGTTTGAAAGTAATGTAAAGAAATCTCGAAATGCTTATATGCATGACCAATACGCAAAAGGATATGTGAATAACCATAGCGTTGGTATGCGATACGTCAAAATGGCTTTGGCTGTAAACGACGATAGCTACGAAGAAGAAAACGCTACATGGGAAAAATATATAGGCGAGGTTGTAAATCGTGAAGATGCAGAGAAACAAGGGTACTTTTGGGCAGTACAAGAAGCGAAAGCTATTGAGGGTTCGGCAGTACCTTTGGGTTCTAATTCTATTACACCAACATTATCTATGAAGCGTGAGCCATCTGATGATACTCACATCGTAGCCGAGAAATCACTACAAGACAAAAAAAATTATTTTATTAATCTCTAAATCATTACAAATGAATTGGAAACAATTTTTAACAGAAAAAAACATTACCGAAGCTGAATTTGCTGAAAAGACAGTAGAGGAAATGGCATCTTTGAGAGGCGAGTACGAAGATTCTCGTATCAAAGAATTGAAAAACGAAATGGAAAAAGCTGCAACAAAAGAAGATGTTGATGCTTTGACTGTAAAATTTGATGCTTTTTTAGATAGTGCTAAAGAAGTGAACGACGAAACAATCAAATCACTAAAAGATTCCTTGAAAGCACAAGGCGAAGAATTGACAAAAATGAAAGAAAACAAGAACAACGTTGTGATGTCAATTGCAGATTCTATTGAAAAGCAATTGCGTGAAACTATCAAAGCGAACAAAAGTGACTTTGAAAAGTTAAAAACCGAAAAAGGTGCAACAATGTCTATGACATTAAAGGCTGCTGGTACGATTTTAACATCGACTAACTTAACGCCAGTTGGAAACAGAATTGCACGAACTGAAACAGACCCAAATACAATTGGATTTGTACGTAGAAATCCTTTTATGCTTGACTTAGTATCTGTGGGTAACACAAATGCAAAAGTATGCTATTGGGTAGAAATGGTAAACGAAGATGGAACTGTTGCAATGACAGCAGAGGGTTCTGCAAAAGCACAAGTTGATTATGATTACGTTGAAGCATCTGCTCAAGTAAGAAAAGCAACTGCTTACATGAAAGCATCTAAAGAAATGTTAGACGACGTTGATAATTTCGTGTCTGACATGAGAGATGATTTAGTTGAGCGTATCAGATTATTTGTTGACAACCAAATCTTAGTTGGAGATGGTACTGGTGAAAACTTGACTGGAATTGCTGCAAACGCAACACCATTTGCTGCTGGAGCATTAGCCGCCTCTGTTGACGATGCTCAAGAAACTGATTGCTTACGTGCTGCAATTGCACAAGTTGTAAGAAATGAATTTTATCCAACTGCGTGTGTAGTACACCCAGATGTAATGGCTAAAATGGATTTAACAAAAGCGACTGATGGTCAATACATTATTCCTCCTTTTAAATCTGCCGATGGTATGGTTATTTCTGGAGTAAGAATTGTATCTAACACAAATGTTGGTGCTGATGCTTTTTACGTTGGAGATTTCACAAAGTACAAAGTAAAAGTAAGAGAGGATATTGACATCCAATTTGGTTATGAAAATGACGATTGGACTAAAAACCTCATTACTCCACTTGCTGAAATGAGATTGGTTGGATATATTCCAGCTAACCACTATGGTGCAATTGTGGATGGTACGTTTACTGCGGCAAAAGCAGCGTTGGAAACACCGTAATTATTAATATTAAACCCTTAAATAGATAAATTATGAGTACCAAAAAGAAAAGAGTTAGTAAGTACAAGGAAACAAACACAGTAATTGTAAAAGACCACAATGGTGTTGAGCATCGTGTTTGGAAAGGTGAAGCAGACATTATTAAAAAGCATTTTGATAAATTAGCAAAAGCTAAAAAAGGTGCAGCGAAAAAAACGACTGAAAAATAAGATACAATGATAATTAATACCTCATATTTTCAACAAGGAGAATTGTATATACCAAATACAAAAAACATCGATGCAAGTAGTGTTGGTGGGGTAAGCAATTCTGCTAAAGCGAAAGTTCAGATAGTAATTGATAGGTACGAGCGAGATTTAATGATTAATGCTTTAGGCGTTACTTTATACAATCAACTTTATACTTTACTTGACGACAATGCGTTGGAAGAACCAGCCAATTCCAAATGGAATTTTTTGGTAGAGGGAGAAGATTATACAAAGGATGGCAAGACTTTGCGTTGGGATGGACTGCGAGGTTACAAGCAACAAAGTCTTGTCGCATCTTATGTTTTTTGTGAATATATGCGTGAAAACGACATGATATACACAACAGTTGGAACAGTTCGTGGCACAGCAAAAAACGCTACAAGTGTTACTGCAACACCAAAATATGTTGATATTTGGAATAGGTTTGTGTTAGCTTATCAAGGAAAACGATACGCTATGGAAACGCAACCAAAAATTATTAGAAGTCCATCTGGTGAAATAGGTTATTCATTTTACAAAGAGGACAATGTAATTCGTTCCTTATACCAATATCTTACTGACAAAAATGAAGCAGATGCAACAGCATTTCCAGATTTTGAGTTTAAATTTTATGAACGCAAAAATAGTTTGGGAATATGATTGTTGTTGAGGAACGCATATCAGACATGGTAAAATTAATGCCAGAAATTACGATAAATGAAGATTATTGTTCTAAGCCTAAATTTCATTGGGGTGACAGAAAAGAATTGACAAAATATCTAACACTAAATGAAGATAATTCATATCCATTGATTTGGTTGTTGTTAGGTATAGACAAATACACCGATAGAGGTATAAGAGTCGAAAGAGAGTGTCAATTTATTATTTGCACAAGGGAAAGTGATAAGGCTTTGTTAAATAATCAGAGGTATGAAAAATCGTACAAGTTGGTATTAAATCCATTACTGGAATTATTTGTTGAAGGATTACGAAATTCATCAATTAGCAGATTAACAAGTGAAGATTGGGAAGTCGAAAGACGACCAGATTACACAGATAGTTACTACAAAGGAGATAATGACAATTACACTATCGATATGTGGGATGCTATAAAGTTAGTGGTGAATGTCGAATTTAATAATAACTGTTTAAAAACACCAAAATCATGGCAGACGACATAAAAAATATTGATGTAAAAGTCGAAAAAACCGTAAGTCTTAAAAGAAAAAAGACAACCAAAAAAAAGACTGTTAAAAAAGTAAAGGACACAAGAAAAGAGTTTACTCTTAATCAACCTTTGCGTTTTGGCTCAAAAAAAGATGGTAGTCCAAAAAAGGTTTACAAAAAAGGCGACAAAATCAAGTTGGATGCCAAAAAAGAAAAATTATACAAATCATTAAACTTAATTTAAAATGACTGCACAAGAGTTATCAAATTTAGGAGTTTGTGGTGCTGGTGAATCATTAGGATTCAACACAGACAAAGGTTGTGCTGACATAATCAAAGCTGCTCAAGCAGTATGGTTAATCAGTCCAAACGTGACCATCGCAGAAACTCAAGAAATATCTTTGACTTACATTCAATCTCTACAAAAATCTGGAGATTTGGTTGTTGTTAAAGGTATCAACACTTTTGAAGAAAACGGAAGCGATGACGCTTTTGAAACTTTAGAAGATGACACAAAAATATTGACCAATAAAGGTAAATACAACTTTATGGCAACTTTTACGCATGGGATGTATTTTCACCAAGCGTTAGGTTCTATCGAGGGATTTGGAAATTGGAGAACAATATATGTTGACAACGAGGGAAGTATTTTACTTACTCAATTAGACAATGGAGGTCTTAAAGGTTTCCGTACTGGTCAAATCACTCGTAAAAAGTTAATGTTCCCATCGAACACCACATCTTTAAAAGAGGGATTAGAATGGCAATTACTTGACCGTTACGAGTTAGATGACAACTATGTATTATGGCAACAAGAAAATCTTGGATTTGATGCAAGACAAGTTGAGCCTATTACACAAGTTGAATTAACTTACGTAAACGCACCAGCAGATACTGACACTACACTTACTGTAAAAGCAGTAGTTCGTAGAGGTCGTAAAGATGCTGTGCAAGGTCTAACATTTAGCCAATTCTTATTTACTGTTGATGGTGCTACAAGCAATCCAACTGCTGACGATTCGGAAGCAACTGGTGCTGGTATCTATGTTCTTACCATTTCCGCAATAGCGGCTGGTGAGGCTGTAAAACTGTCGTTATACGACAACAGTAACAACTATGAAGTTATCGAAATAGTAGGCGATGGACTGTACAAGTCTAATACTGCCTCTGCAACGGTAGTTTAATAGGCAAATGAGGGTTAAACCTATTAAAATTATGCCCTTGTGATAGTTTGCAAGGGCATTTTTATATTATGAGCTGGGAAATTGGAAATTACTACAAACAAGAACTTAAAAAGCTAAAAAAAGATTTAGTTCAAGTTGTTGTACGTGAAATTTTAATAATAAACTCTCAAAAGATTATTGAATATTACCAAAATGCACAAATTTCAAAAGGTTTAAAAAAAGGTTCAAAAAAAAGTCTTATAAATATAGGTTACTATAAATCTGATTTAACACAAGTTTTTTGGGAACAATATTGGTTTCCTCAACAGCCACCAGTAGATAAATACAAAGGATTTGTAGTAGATTTAAAGTGGACTGGTGATTTTTATGATGGAATGTATATCGTAATAAATAAAAATGGAACTTACGAAATATTTTCGAATGATGGTAAAACTAATGATTTGGTACAAAAATATGGTGACATTTTTAGTTTAGCCTTTCAAGTTGCTTTTGAAATAGAAAAAAGGTATATTGCACCTAAATTTAATTCTGAATTAGAAAAACGATTAAGTGCCATAGTCTAACTTTCAAGGAAGCCTCACAGACAAACCACTCTCAATTCTTCACCGAGAGTAATCGTAAAATTCACAATACAACGCTATGGCTATTTTTAATACATATAAAAGTCTTGATGACATTACTGTAAAAGTGTTTTACGACATTTTAAAAACTCAAAACTATGTATTGTTGTATAAAAATATTTTTATCCAAAAAATAGCAGTAAAATCTAAATATTTACAACAAAAAGCATCTTATCTATTTGCTGAAATATATGATAGTTACTGCTATAAAACAGAAGATAACAAAACTAAAAATTTTTTTAGCTTAATTTTAGAGTTACAGTATTTAAACTTGAGGTATAAAATTATTACAGAATTAATGATGTCTTTAAATGAATCAAATAAAAAAGAAATAGGTAAAGAATTACAAAGATGGAACATTATTTTTCATTGCGAAAAATCTGTATATAGTCAAAAAAATCAATTAAAACGACAGATTAAAGCAGCAAGAAACAAAATTAATCGAAAAGATAGTGAGCTTCAAGATTTATTAAAGAAAAATGAAAATAAATCACAAAGTATTTTTACTGAAAAAGTAAATTTAGAAAAATTAATAGGAATATCTATAAATATAGAAAAAACGACGATGACAGAATGGTTTGAGTTAAAGGATATTGCTAAAGAAATAATAGAAAATAAAAAAAGAGCATTGAAAAATGGCTAAACCAACACCTATACAAGTTTTAAATCAATCTAATGCTGCAATAGACGTATTGATTAATAAACTAAGCGCAATGGATGCAGAGCTAATAAGAATATCTAAATCGGCAGCAAAAATTCCAAAAAGTCTTATGGGTTCAGTAAGCGCAACAAAACAAATAACAAAAGCTACTAAACAAAAAACTCAAGCTGAAAAAGAGGCAGAAACTTTAAGTAAACAAAGAAAAAAAGTTGAAATACAACTTATGCAAGCTCAAGCAAAAAGATTAGTTGCAACAGAGGCTCAATCAAAAAAATTAGCTGCTTTAAATTTACAGATAAAAAGACAAAACGCTTTAAATAAAGAAAACGCGATTTTATTATCCAGAGAAACTTCTTTTTATCAAAAATTAAATATTGAAATGAATAGGGCGGCAAAAATAGTGCAATCCTTAACTGCAAAAAGAGCCGCTGGAGAAAGGCTTTCCAAAACAGAAATATTACAGCTAAGAAAATCTACTAAAGAGTTTAGGCGTAAGGAGGCTGCTATAAAAAAAGCTGATGCCGCTATTAATAGACACCAAAGAAACGTTGGAAATTACACAAGTGCTTTAAGTAAAGCAAGAGGCGTTTTAACGTCGTTTTTGTCTGCTTTTGGCGTAGTAGGAGGTTTGTATATGTTTGTTCAAGAGGCAAAAGACGCTTTTAATCTTACAAAAAAATTAGATACTTTAAGATTTGCAATGCAAGCCGTAATAAAAGATACGGTAGAATTAGCAGACACTCAATGGTTTTTAAGAGATATATCTGAAAGATTTGGTGCAGAATTAGTAACCACAACTGAAAGATATATAAAATTTAGAGCTGCTGCACAAAACGCTAATTTTACTGCTTTAGAAACGCAAAAAATATTTGGTACAATGACAAAAGCTGCTGGTGTACTTGGTTTAAAAACTGACGAGCTACAAGGGGTTTATTTAGCATTAGAGCAAATGATTTCTAAAGGTAAAATTACGACGGAAGAATTAAGACGACAATTAGGTGAAAGACTGCCTGGCGCTATGGATATTATGGCTCAATCTATGGGAGTAACAACTGCTCAATTAGATGAAATGCTAAAAAAAGGTGAAGTAATTACCAAAGAAGTGTTACCAGCGTTTGCAAGGCAAGTTGAGATTAATTTTGGTATAGAATCGGTAGAATATGTTAATACTTTACAAGCAGCAACCCAAAGATTGTCAAATGCATGGACTTTATTTGTAAAAGATTTTATAGAAAGCGGTACTGCGGTAAGTAAAGTTACTGAAGCAATAGATTATATCGCTGTAAATCTTAGAACTGTTATAGTTAATGTTTACGACCTTATTAGAGCTTGGGCAATATATAAAGCTGCTTTAATGGCTGTAAACGCACTAAGCGTCGTTTACAACGGTATTTTAGTAGCGACTAAATTAGGATTTAGAGCAATGAGCGTTGGAATAAGAGCCGCTGCAATAGAAATGAGGTTATTTAATGCAATAACAAAAGCAAATCCATTAATGCTTATTCTTAGCGCAATAGCTGCTGTTGGTTCTGCTCTTTATGTGTTTGCAAACAGAACAAAAGATGCTACAAGTGAAATAAAAGAAATGAACGCTTCTTTAAGAGAATTAGATGCTCAATTTAATGCAGTTGACAAAGCTTTAGGGTCTTTTGAACAAGGTAATTTAAGAGCAAGCGCGGCATTAGCGCAACAAAACGTGGCTTTAAACACCTTTAAAAAAAATATTAGTCAAGGCGCTTTTAAAGACTTATTTCCAAATTTAGATGTAGATGTTCAGATAGATGAAATTTTAAAACTATCAAAAAAATCTCAAGAGGATATAATTAAGGGTAGTAAAGATTTTTACGCTGTTGAAGAGTTAATGAGAAATGAAGATACAAGAAAAAAAATATTAAAAGCTCAAGAGTGGGTGAGAGAAACAGCAAGTATGTATAAGCAGCTTGAAAAAATAATAGTTGAAAACCTTGATTTTGAAAAAAATAAAGACGATAAAAAAGAAGAAATAGATAAGGCAGCAAGAAAAAGACGATTAAAAGCAGAGCGAAAAGCAGCCTTTGATTTAAAGCAATTAAAGCTTCAAGGTAAAATAGATGCGTTAATGATTACAAGAGAAGATGTAAAACAAGATTTGGATATAAGAAAAACTGCCGCAAATGAAATAGAGGACTTGCAGAAAGAAATGGCAGAAAATAGATTAAAATTTGCAAAATCTGATGCTGATAAAACAAAATCGACAGTATTATTAGCGGCAGAAAAATTAAAACAAGAGTTAATAAAAATAGAGCAAGAAACACGCGATGCCATTACCAGTATAAACGACGAAAGTGCTGAAAAATTTTCTGAAAATATGGAGAAAGAAAAAAACGAAAGGGAGATGGAAATTCAAAGAAAAATTAATGAAGAAAGATTAAAATTACAAGAGGATGGTTTATTGAGTCAAGAGCAAATAGAGGAAAAGCTGCAAAGATTAAAAGAAGATTTATATAAAAAAGACGTGATTTCTTTTGGAAAAGCAATGATTGCAAAACTAAAAATCGCTATGGCTATTGCCGACGACCCCGCTTTAAAAGGTGCTTTTGAGAAAAAAATACTTGAAATTCAAACCGCTATGGCTGAGGCTGGCGCTGAAAGCGAGGGAACGGCAGAAGATATAGAAAAAACTAAGGACAAAGCAATAGAGCTATTTACGGAACTATCTAATTTTGGTAGCGCTATGTATGACCGTAGAATACAAGAAATAGAAGATGAACAAAATAGAAGTAATGATTATTACGCAGAAATTTTAGATAACGAAGAGTTAACAGAGCAACAGCGTAGCGCAATAGAGGCTGAACGCGAAAGAAAAAATAGAGAATTTGAAAAAAGAAAAAGAGAAGAGGAAAGAAAAAAAGCAATATTTGAAAAATCAACACAAGCAGCTTTAACTGTTATTTACACAGCAAGAGAAATTGCAAAAGTAGCTTCACAACCATTTCAAGTGGCTTTAGTTGCTGCATTAGGTGCGGCTCAATTGGCTACGATATTAGCTACTCCAATACCACAATACGAAAAAGGTAAAGGTGATTACGACAACTATGAGGGAATGGCAATATGGGGTGAAAAACGACAAGAGGCGAAAATCAGTAAAGATGGTAGTGTTGAAATCAGTCCAAAGAAAATTGCAAATCACATGACTTATGTAAAAAAGGATGATGTAATACACCCAGACGCTAACAAGTTTTTACAAAGCATGACGCCAAGTGAATATGATGAAAACCAATATAGATTTGTTCAATCATCTACAATGCAGAATAATTTAATTGGAAATTATATGATGGCAAAACTTGACGCTCAAACTAACCAAATGGTAAGTGCTATAAAAAATAAAAAGATGTCTTTTAAAATAAATCAGACCTTAAATGTGGGTGAAGATTTAGAATTTTTAAATAAACAAAACGACACTTTATGAGTTATCAAGAGGTAAAATATAAAATGATTAGTTTGGATAATAATTCTACTTTGGAGTTGCTTACAGACCCTAAAAATTGGAATGAAGCTGAAAAAACATTAAAAAGAAGCACTAAGACTTATGGCGTTTATACAGAATTGTCAAAAAATTTGGAGTTTAGTCAAGATGGTGCAGACTTTTTAAGAGTTCAATACGAAGTTTACGATATAGAGGCAAGAGTAATTTTAGAAGAATATCGGATATATCCTAATCAAGATGGTTTTTATTTACATTCAAGTGGTACATTTGATTTTAGCGGATATAGTTCTGATGAAAATTATGTAAAAATACCTTTTAAAACTGGCGGATTAAACGCCGAAATTAAAGCACAGTTAAGAGAAAAGTTTGAGCTTGAAAGAATAGAATCATTAAATGGAGTAGAGTTATCCGAATTTACTACAAAAACGGTTGCTCTTACATCAAGACAAATTTTATTAGTAAGTCAATTTGAAACTCCAGAAAATTATGAGGACTTAGGCTTTAATAATACCGTTCCTTATAGAACTCCATTTTTAAATGTTTTAAGTAATAGCGATGAAGATAACATAAGACCAGTAGTTCAAGAAATAGTGCCTTACACCGCTGGGAGTCCAGACGTTTTAAATTTTGAAGAAGGTAATTATTTTTATGGTGAAAGCGATGTAAGTAAAACTGTTAATGTAACTGGTAATTTAGATTTTAAAATAAGAAGTGGCGCAACTGTTGCTGCATCTATTTATATTTATGTGACAGACGACAATAATAACGTATCACAAGAAATAGTTATTTATCAGAGTGGTTTTGTAAATAATCAACAATTTATTATAGATATAAACGAAACAATAAATCTTGTTGAAGATGATAATATGGCTTTAGTTATTGTTGGTTATAGCTCACAAACACAGTCTAATTCTATAAAATACAATAAAAGCACTTTGACTGTAACTGAAGATAGCATAAGACCAGATAGTAATAGTAAATTTAATTTTATGCATGAAGTCGGAGATAGGCTAATGCAGATAATTACTGGAAAACAAAACAAATTTTATAGCGATTTTTATGGTCGTACAGATTTGGGTTATGATGAAGATGGTGAGTTTAGTAAAACTGCTTTAGCTTTAGGATTTTGGATAAGAAAATTTGATGATGAAAAAATAGAAGTTAGTTTAAAAGATTTTTTGGAAACCTCTAATTCTATACACAATACTGGTTATGGAATAGAAACAATTAATGGTGTAGAACAATTAGTTTTAGAAGATTTAAAATACTTTTTTCAAAACGAGGTTGGAATTGTTTTGACAGAACAAGTTTCTAATGTAAAACGAAAAG
>Ga0206131_10004966_pt1 | contig 14290 bp, 16 predicted proteins | sample Helgoland_Spring_FD_148636 | JGI IMG/M metagenome (GOLD analysis project Ga0206131, IMG submission 148636) | Pelagic subsurface seawater microbial communities from Kabeltonne, Helgoland, North Sea - Helgoland_Spring_Bloom_20160517_1 | ecosystem: Environmental > Aquatic > Marine > Epipelagic ...
GTTTATACTACTTGAAAGATGGAAGACTATTTCAAAAAATAAAAATCTTGATATTGATATCCCCCATTGTATTAAAGAAGATAAACAAGAATTTATTAACGATAATGATCTTATTCATACTTTTGTAGAAAGCAATATTGAAATTACAGATAATAAAGAAGATTACTTACAAGTGAATCGTATATTAGAAAGATATTATGACTGGGTAGAAAATGAAAATGAACAAACTGATAAATATACAACAGGTGTATTTATTAATAGATTAATGCAGTATCTACCAGAATTTAAGAAAAGACATCATACATATGACGATGAAGGTAAAAGAGTACAAAGAAGAAACTCATTTATTAATTGTAAGTTTATTGATAATATATAAGGAGATCAGATAATATATATTAAAGATGGAATCTACAATGTTTATGTCATACAAAGATTTTGAAAATGAAGGAGTTGAATACACGAATAATTATAAAAATAATTTGATAAATGCATTACAACATTTATCAAATGGTAAAAATATATCTGAATTATATGATGATGTTACAATTATTGGTGAAATAGATAATTTTAAATCAATAGATGAAAATATTATACATTATCAAAAAAATGATAGATTTTGTGAATATAATGATATACATACACATTGTACATGTGGAAAATCTATAATTAATGTATATGAAGCACTACATGTACCAACTAAAACAAAACTTCTAATTGGTTCTTCGTGTTATAATCATTTTTTAGATATTAATAATAAAACAGAATCAGAAAAAAAACAGATTAAAAGAAAGATACTAAAAAAAGATCATGATTATTGTATAATATGTAGTCAGAAACCAAAAATTTTAAAAGATAAACAATATCATACAAAATGTAAAACAGAGATAAAACAAATAAAAAATAATCCAGAAGAATATTATTCAAAACTTTCAAAATGCAAACTTAGATATTGTAATGATACATATAATGATACATTTGAAGATCTATATTCAAAATATACTCGTTATGTTGATTGGTTAATTAAACAACGACATCAAAAATATGAACCTTTTAATTTATTTAGAGATTATTGTAAATATAAAAGAGATCATTAATTACTTAAGCAGATCAGAGAAGAAAATACTTAAAGAGATCAGAGTATATATAGTACAAGTAAAGAAATAAAACAATTTACTAAAATGGCAACTTTTGAAGTAGGAAAGACATATTATTTTATTTACTGCAATATTCTTATTAACGATATTGAAAAATATGAAGTAGTAAAAAAAACAAAATGTTATGTATTCTTATTAAATCGTCAAAGAGGGGAAACATTTCAAAAAAAAATACTTTACCATCAATCTACAAATGAAGAATATATAATATTTCGTAAACATGGTATGATAAGAGAGCGACGTTTATACGCATATTGTAAATGGGGTAAATATTGGAAAATTGGAAAAGATGAAGAAGGAAAAGAAATAATAATAAAAACAGATTATAAACAATTTTATAAAATGAATACAGCAACCCTTAAAATGTATAAGTTTGTTTGTAGTAGATGGGATATAACAAAACCTCAAATGCCCCTTGATTTAATAGATGAATATTTATATTTTGAAGATTTAATAAAAAGAGAGGTAGAAAAAAATACAGAAGATTTTGATAAAGATTATTATTCTTTGTATTATACATCAAATATTAATTGGGATATGATAAATACAAAATATAAACATAATTATATATTGATACATGGGCAGAGAATAAAAGAAATTTTGAAAAAAAATTAATTACTTAAGAAGATCAGAGTATATATATTACAACATGAGTACTAATAAAGCAACTTGTAATACATGCGAAAAGGAATTTGAAAAAACCAACGATAATTTTTATACAACTAAAGGGGTACTAAAAACTAACATTTGTAAAGGATGTAAAAAACAAAAAAATAATAAGTATAGAGGGAATGTAGACCAGAAGAAAGAGTATCAAAAAAGAAAAGAAAAAATGAAAGAATATTATTTGAAAAAGAAGAATGAAATCATTGATTGTGATTGTGGATGTAAAATATCTTCTTTGTATTTAACCAAACATAAGAAAACTTTGAAACACCATGTAAGATTGGAAAAAGCACTTCAGGCATAATCCTCCTCAATCCTTTGTTTATAATAATCAATAAGTTTTTGATTTTTATCATAGTCTAATTTTGTAACTACAAATTGTACATACGACTTATGATTTTCATACACTTCATCATATGTCTTATTTTTATGCATACCAAAGCGAAAAGTATAGTCACCAATCACTTTACGAAGAAATCCATTTTCAGTATTTTGTTGTTCCATTGCTTTTAGAAAGTTATCCATTTTATAAATTACATATTATTATTAATTTATAAAAATAGACGCATATTAAAAATAATATCACATATAGTATATAATGAAACAATCAGAATTCATACGAGAAAGAAAAAAACACTTTAGGAAACAAGCTCCTCCAAAAGTATTATCAGGAGAAGATATTTTACGTGAAAGAGCCTTGAAACAGGAAGAGGAAAGAATAAAGAATATACCAGTTCAAGAAAATACATTAACTATACGAGATATTGCAAATAGACAGCGAATAAAAAAAAACATACCTATTATACAAACTAAACCTATAAAGTTTGTAAAACGAAAAGTAAGAAGAGAAGAGCTTGTATTTGCTGAAATAAAATATGAACCTATTACAAAGAAAATACTAGAATCAAAAAAAAGTACATTAAAAGTCTCTGATATTAAAAAAAGATTCAAAGGTGTAAAAGATACTACACCTATAATTAGAATTGTTCCCAATGCGGATGTATCTCATTTCTTCAAGAAGAAGAGAGGTGAATGTCCTTAATATTGTTTTCTAAGATATGCTAATCTACTTTGGATACTAGATCCACCAGTTACGGTAGCTAATACAGACAATGAAGATGCTGTTGTTGTATCAATCGTCGTTACAGTTGTACTTCGTGTTCCTTCAAACTTACTATCTACATCTTCATTAAAAGTAAAATCTATATTACTTGCTAAACTACCAGATACTCCTGTACTTCGAATAACAAAATCGGCTTCTACTTCAAAATTAGAAGGTGTAGTATCAGGGTTTTTTAATTCTAAAGTTAAAACACCAAGAGTAGTCCCATTTTGTTTTATCTCGATAGTTATATCATCGTTTTTGACTTCAGTTGGGAATGTACCAGCAACAACAAGATGGTAAGCATCACCAACTTGAAAACCATTAGCAGGAATATTCAAACTACCTACAGAAGATACAGGTAATAAATCACTTTGTCCACTCGCTTGATTAATTACATTACCATCACTAATACCACTATACAACCCTCCAACAGGTGTTATACTATTGATACTTGTTACATTAAGATTTCCAACATTTTCTATAACATTAGTATTCAAATCTAAAGTATTTAATATATTTATATCAGGTGTTACTGCTGATGCTATACTGCTTACTTCTAATTGATTACAATTTGTTATGTCATATATCCCACCCATTTCTATATTATCATCAAAAATAACAGCAACACCTGAGGTCTTGGCTATTTCATTCGTTTGTAATATATTTACATTTTTAATATTTCTTGTACCCTGTAAATCAAAATTACAGTTTACATCAATGTCGTTAGTTTTTCCATCTGTACTACTAAATGAAGTTGTTTTAATATTTCCACTTGACAAGATATCATTATTGAATAAATCAATATCATCATTAAATAATATTTTACCTAATGTATTAGTCGTGATTGTATCTGTTTTAATATCAGGTGTAATAATATCATTATTTACATCAATAGTATCTACATCTACAATATCGTTTCCACGCATTCGTAAATTGTTTTCTACTTGTATTTCTGTAGAAGGTGCTGTTGTAAAAAGTCTATCAATATATAAATCATTAACATCAATAATATTATTTTGACTCATATCTAAATTACCTGTCATTGAATCACCATTTTTATTTAAAATATCTGTATCGAATAAAGTACTATCTTTGATTAACTCGCCATTTACTGCTCCATAAATGGCAATCTTCCCTATTTGAGTAGGAACATTTCCATTATAGTTTACACCACTTCCACCTGTTGGATTAGTCCAGCTTAATGTCCCGTCACCATCAGAGGTCATTAATTGTCCGCCATTACCAAAAGATGGTAATGAACTAAAATCTACAACGTCATTATTATTAACTTCTACTTTTGCATTTTTTATTTTTCCTTCTTCATCTAAATTTACATCATTAATATAAATATCATACTTAGGAATAGCTTCTTCATTTATAAGATGGTTGATACTCATTGTATTATATAGTATATATAGATATAATTTTTATAATTCATTACCCCAATCCAAATGCTCTACACAAAATGTTGTTACCAGTTCTGGTATGTTTCCAAATTTCGTATAGGGTATTCGTAACAAAGGATAATTATTCTCTTTACAAAAATCATCTTTAATCTTATCTCTTCTTAGTGTATCATTAAATTTTTTGTTTGCTTTTATTTTACTTTTTGTTCCAAAATAAATCGGTTTAAAATGCTGTTCTCCATCATATTCTATAAATACTTGTACTTTATCGTTTTTATAGAGTATAAAATCCCAATGTAATAATTGAATATCTTTTACAATATGTGATGTATTGTGTTGAAAGACTATATTCATTTCTCGCAAACATTCCCTTACTTTATATTCACCAGATGAAATATGTTCTTTACCAGTACATGTTTTAATATGTTTTGTTAAAGAATCTTTACTACTACACTTATAATCGCATTGTTCACATTCAAAGTCTTTTATTTTAAGATGAACTCTTTTAATATGTCGTTGTAAACCACCATTGGTGCTAAACTTCATATCACATTTTTCATACTCGCATATATAATCTTTTATTCTATCGTGATATCTTTTAATATGTGATTTTAATGTTTTCTTTGCATATGATTTAAATTCACAATTTTCATATTCACAAAAGAAATGAAATTCTTTTAAATGAACAGAATTAATATGTACTTTTAAATCGCTATTCGCACTGCATTTAAATTCACAACCTTCATACTTACATTCAAGGTCTTTTATTTTATTATGAACTGCTTTAATATGTTTATCAATATTATTTTTACACATTATTTGTTTACATATAGTACATTCTACTTTGTGTTTTTCACGATTTATTTTATTAGACTTACTATATACAATTAAACAATTCTTACAATTTTTTGAATAAAGACCATCTCTTTTTAATTTATAATCTTTCAGTAATAGATTCACTTTACATTTAACACATTTTTTTCTTTCTTCTTCAGACATTATTAATAGATGTTTATAGATGTTATATATATTATTATGTAATTCCTTTTATACCTTTTATAATTCATGTAATAATTAAATTAGAAAAGTTATAGTAATATAATAATAATTTTTGTTTTTGTTTTTTTGTTTTTATTGTATTTAATGGGAAGAAATGAAGGGAATTCCACTTACAAAATCAGGGGCTTCTTCCGTCCCCTTATTGAATTCAAAAACAATTCGTTTTCCAACTGCATCAGTGCGAATTCTCCAGACAGACGAAAGGTAAAAATAACTATCATCAAGGTTAACTCTAACTTCACCCGTAATTTCACCCCCAGCTTTAGAGAATTTTGTATTTTCCAATTCTTCAAGATTTTCTTCGTGTGAAGCATGTTTGGTATCATGACCAGCGTGACGTCCATCACTAGCGGTATGTTTTGCTTCACTAGATAAATGTCTGCTGTCAGCAATACCTTTATCAGTAAATCTTTCTCCGTTCACATAATCTATTGCACCTCTCAAATCATCTACAACACCTTGGACACTCAAATTATCTACATAATATTCAGAACCTTCAACATTACCATTATTAAGTTGTCCTTCAAAAACTGCAACTCGCTCATCAAGAGCAGAATCCGCATTCGCAAATTCCGTACGAATAGAAGCTCTATCCGTATCGGCAGTAGCTTTTTCTGAAGCTTGTTTAGAAACCTGTGCCGCAAGATTCGAAGTATTTGTAGCAATACCAGTATTTAAAAGAGCTTCAGCATTTTCGGCACGACCTCGTTCGGTGGCAACTTGAGTTTCAAGAGCAGACGCAGTGGTGATAAGGTCAGCACGAATACCAGCTCTATCATCATCAGCAGTAATTTTTTCCCCATCCCGTGTAGCAATCTCTCCATCAAGATCAAGTCTTAAAGCATCTTCCGCACCTTTAGCTCTGGTTGTTTCCGCACCAATATCTGCTTGAAGAGAATCATCACCTGCAACACGATCAGCAACTTCAGTAGAAATAGCGGCTGTAAGAGCCGCTTCACCTGCCGTGACACTTGCAGTTAATGCGTTCAAAAGAGATCCTACACTATTAACTTCTGTTTGAGTAGTAGGGTCAGCTTCTAATGTAGAAATACGACCAGAAAGATCATTATCCGCATCGGTACGATCTTTAATTTCATCGGCTACGGCAGATTGGAGAGTAGTAATATTACTATCAGTAGTTGTTTTATTTGAAGTGTACGTCGAAATTTGAGTAGATAAATCTGCTGTCAATTTTTCTTCAGCAGCGGTGGCTCGGTCAGCTTCTGCTTTAACAGCAGAGTCCAAAAGAGCATCGGCACTTTTCAAACTTGTAGCACCAGTAATGTAATTACGAGCAGCATCGGCAACATAAGACCCATCAAGGTCAAGTCCAGCTCCTTGCTGGGTAGTGTCCAATTCACTCTGAAGACCAGAAATATTAGTAGCATTAGTAGTATTATTTTCCAAAGCAGAAACACGAGCATCCAATTTACCTTCTTCCGTTCCAGCACGAGTAGCCTCATCCGTAATCTGTTGCGAAAGAGCATTGATCTGTTCTACAAGTCCACCAGCAACACCAGAAGCAGTCAAATAATCTTCAAGCTCTTTAAATGTATCAAGAGCTTCAGAAGCTCCATTGGTAAGTTGCTGTTTAGCCAGTGTGACTTGAGTGTCAACATAGGCTTTGGTTACTGCATCAAAATCAGTAAAATCAGCTACGATTTTCTGAAGCTGAAGCGAGTAAAGCTCCATAGATCCTAATTGTCCATCATTGTCAAAGTTAAGAGAAGTCATATTTGTATTGTATTATATATATATACAACATTTTTTTTTGGGATTGGTTCTTATATGTATATTATTATTTACAATACTTCAAAAGTAATATAAGAATGTTTTTGTAATTCAAAATTACCTGGGTCATTGTATTCTTTTTTAATATAAAATTTAATATCATCTCCTATATTAGCATCTACAACGAGGTGGTCTAATAATTTATTGAGAACTTCATATTTATCATAGTCTCCATAATGTTCATTATAGACTTCTTGATCATTTTTCATAACCTTGATTCTAAATGGTAAATGAGAAGTCGCATCTTTATATTTGTAATAAAAACACATATGTATATGTACAAGTTGGTCTTCTTCAATAAACTGAAAAGAACCATCACGATGTAAAGGGATTTTGATTTCTGTCCATTCATCATGTTTCCATTCTATTAGTATCGGGTCTTTGTTTAAGAATATATCTTTTTGAGCAGCAGCAATCGAATTTGACCACTCTAAAGATCCTTTTCCATCTGATACAATACTTGTCCCTGGTACACCTACAGATCCAAGTGAATGGAAATCAATTGTATCTTGATTATTTAATTTTAAACTTAATTTTTCTGTATTAGTATGATTTACATGTAAGTCATATTTAGGTGTACATTCTTCAAATATTAAATGGTTTATACTCATTGTATTATTCTATATAATATACGAATATTTAATTTATAGATTGTTCAAAGACTTTTATTTTTTTTTTATGTTTACATACTATATATAATACAAAAAACATGTCTATCAATCATTTAATCGACGTGGATACTAAACCCAAATATGATATATATGTCAATAGTATTGAAGCTGATAGTGTTTTAGCAATTAACAATATGAAAGCTCAAGGTAGAATGACTGCTGATACTTTTAAATTAGCAACAACACAAGAAGTTGCTATTGCTATAGGAGACACTGATCAATATAAGTTTGCTACCAATTTAAGTGTTCCCGCAAACCCTTGGTATACTATTAGTCAAATCACGCATTGTAAGATGACACGTGATAAGTTGCATCTCCACCCAGATAGTGATGCTTTTCGTAAAGTGTTTAATTTTGATATTAATGTTATACTTGATGTGGACTATTCTTTACGTGGTGGAGCTACTTCGGCAGCATTTAATTTTATTTGTAATGGATTTTTTAATTTTGTACCAGTTACAACAGAAGGAGCAAGAATAAATAAAATTGTATTTAATCAAGGTCACTTTTATACTTATAGTGCTGTTTCTCCAAGTGGTGTATTCGGTCAAATTAGAAGTTTTGAGAATAATAATATAGGCATTGAAGGTTTCGATTGTGCTCTTTTACCTGTTTCTACATTACCTACATCGGGAACAGAATCATGGTATTGTCAATTTAGAGTTTCAATTATGGATAGTGAGATTCTACCTGCTGTTGTTGCTCCTCCGTAAATTAAATGCTTTCAATATATGAAAGGTGTTTCATTGTTTGTTCGTGTCGTTTTTTTTCATCTTTTCTAATAATTGATCCACAGGGACATTGGATTTTAAGTGGTTTATAATTCTTTTTTTCTTCATCCGTCATCATATTATATATATGTTTATCAGTTCTAATATGTCTTGATTTATGATCTAAGTTTATAGTTTGACCACATTCACATACTCCTTTTCTTGCTTTTTTTTCTTTTATTTTTTGTTTGTTTACTTCACGATATTCTTTATGTTTTTGTTTATAATGTTTTTTTATATCTGGTCTATTACGATACTCCTTACATTGTGCTAAAACTTTTTCTTTGTTTCTTTCATAATAAGATTTATTAGTTAAATATCTAATACTAAAACAAGGATTTTCATTTATGCATTTTAATTTAGAAATCCATAATTGCTCATATACATGTAAATGTTTATAATCAAATTTATGTTCTCTATAAACCAAATATGATTTAATATGAACAATAGAAAAATTATTTATTCCATATTTATCAAAATATTTATATAAAGAACAACCACTTCTTATTTTTTTACCTTCTAAATAATATTTATAACTTATTTTATGACTTAAAAACCTATTATTTAATGATGTAAATGTTGATCCGATATAACGAAGAGATGTATCTTTGTTATATATGATTTGATAAATATTTCCAATACAATACATTTTTATATATATTATATAATTTATTTTCTTTAAATAGTTGGTGGTTTATTTTATATTAAAAGTTAAATTATTCATTTTCTGCGTAAACTCCCACCCACTACACGACGAGTAGCACGAGATTCTTCAGCAGGAGCGGGCATAGGAGCAGGAGCAGCCATAGGCATTTGAGGAGGCATTCCAGCGTGACTCATAGGAATCATACTTTCAAGACCATCCAAGAACGATTTTCCTTTAGCGTGATCCATTTCATGAGCGGGCATGTGGTGTCCCTGAGAAGCAGCTAAGACCATAGAAGGAGAAAGGTTGCCGAGAGAAGATCTAGCAGAGTTCTGAGAAATACTGAAAGAACCAATGTTGAAAAGAACCATGTAGAAAGTGGGGGTGTAATCTCCAGCAGAACCATTTTCAAATTCCACGTCAGCCTGTAAAGTGTACGAACCCTGCACACCGGGCGCTAAACCTGAACTCAAACCAATATTAGTACCAAATTCTGCCATAAAAACAGATCCTCTGTAATCAGACCACTGAGGCCAAGAAAGGTTACAGCCGTTGCGTCGAGAAATCTCGTACAAATCCTGTTGAGAACAGCCAGACAAAAGCGAACTTTCGTTATTCCAGTTGACACGAACCTGTTTAATCTTCAAGAAACTATCAGGTTTATCAAAAGTAGAAGTAGATTCCGATCGACGTGCGAAAAGCATCATGTATCTGGGGATCTGAGAAAGACGAACAGAGTCCGTGAATTCACGGCGGGTTTCACCAGCAGCCATAGTAGTCATCTGTCTCAAGTACTGACGAGGTTTGACATACGACAAAGTCTGGACAGCAGGGATAGGCTGGAGGTTGTCAGGGGTGATGTAGCACATCAAGACCTCGGGTGCTTGGTATTGAGTACAAGACACGGAGGTAATATTGACACCAGGAGCAAGACGAGGAGCACACGTCAAGAAACGCTGAGTATCAGCTTTGAAACGAAGGTTCAAGTGAATCTCGTTAACATTTACAAGGCCCTCACGCTGGCGACCACATCCATCAAACATAGGAGAAATGAAGAGAGGTTCAACAATTTCATAGCGGATAGTCTGGGCATCTACAACATTTCCACGGATCGAAGACCTAGTTGGCTCTTGTGCGTTCTCACCATATTCGGCGGCCACGTTACGATTCGTTCCGAGGACAAGGTAATCATCAAGCTGTTGATACTGGTCAGGCATAGCAGCCGTTTTAGACCAAGTACGGCGACGATCATAAGGATCGTTACCATAACAGAGACGAGCATGGAGAATATCACCAGTGTTATCGGAAACAGTTTCTCCATTGATTTTCAAACTAGTGACATCAATCAAAGAATTTGCTGCGAACTGGCGCAAACAATCGTTGGATCCGATTTCCAAATCACCACCAGTGACTTTCACCTCAAGGTAGTAGCGAACCTGCAAAAGACGATCGACGATGGTCTGGTTGCTAGGTGGATTTATTGTAATGATATTACTAACAGGAGGACTATTTAATTGATAACTATCAAACGTCAAAGTCTGGTAAGAGACACGCTGACCACCCTCATGAATAACATGAAGACTTGCGGCTTCGGGTTTAACTTCGGTACGGGGATCTTTGGATACGACAAAAGACATTATAATTATATTATATATACTACAAAGAAAAAAATTTTAGAAGAATATACGAATAACTGAATTATTCTATAGATTGTATATAGTTTTGATGTTTTTTATAGATCGTTCCAACTATTATAATGCCCTGTGGCCATTGTAACCCAGAAATCGGGAGGATAATGTCTATTGCTCGTAAAGAGTTCGGAAAAATCTTTGAATGACATATGTCGTAGTTTTATTGCCAATCCAGCATATCTTCCACATGTATTAGTTTTATCACGCATTTTCTGTAATTTATAAGGACTTGAAATAACTTTGTACCCACTTACATCTATAAGATGGGAAAGATGAGGAATCTTTACACCCTTATGACGTCTCATATGGAAATCACTAAATTTTAGTTCTTGGTCTACATTGAATCCATAGGAATCAAAGAAGTAAATTGTATCACCATTTCTAAATAATGAAATCCAATGACCAGAATTCATTGTAGATTGGTAAAGAATAATTGCTCCTAGATTATTTCCTAATACTTGATCGATATTATCAAATTTCTCTAATTCATGATATCGGTATATGTTGTACTTGTTTTCTGTAAGATCTTTCATATCTTCTCCAGAAAAGGAATAGCTTTCACCATCCAATATTAGTTTATCCATTTTAGTATATAATATATGTATATAATAAAATGTCTACAAAGAGTTTGTAATAAATTCTCTTAGTTTTTGTTCATCTGTATAATCATAACAATATGGAATAATAATAAGTTTTATATTATTCTTGTCACATAATTCAATTTTAAGTTTATCTCTTTCTTTTTGTTCTTCAAATTGGTATTTACCTTTTTTATGAAAAAAATTAGGAAAATATTTATAATGTTGTACACCATGATATTCAAACGCCATTTGTAATTTCTCACAATATCCGTCAAGTTCTAAATTAAAACCAGTCTTATAGTGTTTCAAAAAATATGGTCTAACAGATGGAAACTTTTCTTGTGTTAGTTCTTCTAGTATTTTTCTACATAGTTTTTCAGATCTTGATTTACAACAATATGGACACCATTTTTTTCCATGTTTAATATTATTAAACCATGCATTCCATACATGACCTTCATAACATTCCCATTTCATTGGTGATTTATTATTTATATATTTTGTAGATAAACATTTTCCACCTTGTTCTTTTGCGATTTGTTGACATTCTTCAATTGTTAGTTTTTTTGAACCACCACAATCAGGACACCAAGTATTTTGATTTTTAATACTTGCAATAATTGCATTCCATACATGACCTTCAGAACATTCCCATTTCAATAGGGATTCATTATTTATATATTTAGTTGATAAACATTTACCACCTCGTTCTTCTGCAATTTCTCGACATTCTTCAATTGTTAATTTAATATTACCAGCACAATAAGGACACCATCGATTATGATTTTTAATATTATGAAATGTTGCATTCCATTCATGACCTTCAGAACATTCCCATATTAAATTAGTTTTACTATTTTTATAAACTTTAGATAAACATTTACCACCTTTTTTTTCTGCTATTTGTTGACATAGTTCAATTGTATGTTTAACATTACCCGCACAAATCGCACACCATTGATTTCTATGTTTAATATGAGTCATATCTGTATTCCATACATGACCTTTAGAACATTTCCATTTTAAATTAGTTTTACTATTTACATATACTTCAGATAAACATAGTCCACCTTGTTTTTTAGCAACTTGTCGACATAGTTCAATTGTTAATTTCTTAGTCATAATGTTTTATATATAATCTGTTCTTTTGCTTATATGTTTTCAAAATAGTGTCTGTTGAGGGACATACTGATTATTTGCATTTAAAGCAAACCGCTGTCTGTTAAATGCCATTCGTTCTTTCTCCATAACTCTTCCATTAATCTGGTTAAGTTGAGGAACTTGTGTCACATCCATAGAAGCTAATGCGGGTCTTGTTTTTGTAACAGGATTCAAAGATTGTAATCCCCAATACGGATAAGCTGCCATACGATTACCTCCATTGCCTTCAAGTGTTCCAAAAGGAATACGTGATCCATGGAATCCACTCATACGTGTATACATTCTGTGAGCTTGTGATTGATCAGCTTGCCATATCGATTCTCGGGTAGTTGTTCTATTAGGATTTCCGTAAAGTTTATTTTCATTCAATCGCATATTTGAAACTTGAACAGGAATCTGTGACCATCTCATTAATTCAGTAATATTTCCAGACATTATTTATTGTTTATATACTATATAGTAAGATAATTAATCTACAATGTCTTTTAAATTATCAAAACAGAAGAAGTTGAAAGGAAAAGATCCCATCGCAAAAATAAAGGGCGGCAAGAATCATAATATGTATTTATATTTATCTGACTTTGTATTTAAAATAGATGATATACCAGAAGATATGATTAAACATTTGACACCAAAAGAACGAGATGAATTGAATGATTGTTTACGATCAGGATACGAACCAGAAGATGAAGATTTGACAAAACTTATGTACGAATGCAAAAAGTTTATTAAGACAAAAAATTGTAAATTTATTTTACGAGATCGTCAAAGTAAATTTATGTTTATGCCCTCAAAAAAAGTAATAGAAAGGTGTTTAATATGTGGTATATCTGGTAGTGGTAAGAGTACATGGGCATCTTCATATATTAAACAATGGAGAAAAGAACATGGGGGTAATAGTAAAAATAGAAGACCATTTTATATTGTATCTAATCTTGATAATGACGATGTTTTAGATAAATTAGACCCTATAAGACTTGATCCAGAAGATGTAGCATTTAATGGAGTAAGTATTGAAGAGGATCCAGACGAAGATGAAGATTCTTTGTATGACTCATTACTATTATGTGATGATATTGATACAATTGAAAATGTAGCAGTAAGAAAAGCTACAAGGTCTTTTTTAAATAATATGCTTGAGATCAGTAGACATTTTAAAACATACATACTTATTACTGCACACGTTATACAGAATAACTATGTATCTAGAATTCAATTAAATGAGGCAAATGTTGTGGTATTGTTTCCTAAAAATAATACAAGAGCTGTACGAAATTATTTAAAGTCGTATGAATATTTTACAGAACAACAAATTGATAGAATCTTAAATATTAATTCTAGATGGGTATGTCTTGTAAAACATTATTTTCCTATGTTTATTTTAACCCAGCGTCAATGTTATGTTGTATAACAATTTACTTCTTCTTTTTATGAAATTTTCTTGTAAGATACGGATGTATAAATACTTGTGTAATAGGTAAAGAACAAATAATCTTTTCAATCATTTTATACTTCATTGTATATATATAATATATGTAATATTATTTTTTTTCTATTTTTCTTGTTGTTTTTTTAAATTCTTTGCTTCT
>Ga0206131_10004971_pt1 | contig 14282 bp, 23 predicted proteins | sample Helgoland_Spring_FD_148636 | JGI IMG/M metagenome (GOLD analysis project Ga0206131, IMG submission 148636) | Pelagic subsurface seawater microbial communities from Kabeltonne, Helgoland, North Sea - Helgoland_Spring_Bloom_20160517_1 | ecosystem: Environmental > Aquatic > Marine > Epipelagic ...
ATAGTTCAATGTGGTCCATAATTTATTTTTGTCTATTCATGTATATAAGTAATGTAAGTCCTATCATAAACCATGGTAATATATTTTGTACCATGTCACTACGAATGAGTCTCATCACTTTAAGTTTTAATGTTTTCATTGCTTCTCTCTTTTTCATATTAATTGGATAGGGGAGCTTTAATTGATGAATGACTTTCATATCCATTTATTTCATATTCAAACTCCCCATCCAACAGATTAACATTAGATAACTCAATCGTTGGTAAGTTATATGATTGTCTACCACATTGTTCGTTCGCTTGGTCGATATGATTCTTATATAAGTGTACATCTCCTAAGTTTCCTACCAACTCATCAGGAACCATATTAACCTCTTTTGCTAGTAGTATAAGTAAAGTCCCATATGACGCAATGTTGAATGGTAAACCTAAGAATGTATCTACACTTCGTTGGTTCCACATTAAAGATATTGCACGTGTAGGTGTTTGTTCGTAATAATCATTATCAAAGTCAGGAAGATTACTTGGGTCAAAGTATCTTTCCATACCCGTCTCATAATTATTATTAAACCAAATATCATATCTTTCTTTATCACTCAATATTCTGGTATAAACTTGAAAACCATAGTGGCAAGGTGGTAAAGTCATATGTTGAAGATACGTTGGGTTCCAGGCGGTAACAATTAGTCGTCTTGAATCTGGGTTTGTTTTGATTTGTTCTATTAAGTTTGAGATTTGGTCTATTTTTACACCAGTATCTTCATCCCAATTTCTCCATTGCTTACCATAAATTGGACCTAACTCACCCCACTTATCAGCAAATTCATCATTGGTTTTGATTTCATCAATAAACTCTTTCATCGATAGAACATCAACACCATAAGAATTATCCATTGCATATTTCTCATACTTCTTATAAGCATCACCATTCCAAATGTTACATCCGTTGTCTACCAAATACTTAATGTTTGTATCTCCTTTTAAGAACCACTTCAACTCAGTCATCATTGTTTTGACTGCCATTTTCTTTGTGGTTAGGAGTGGAAACCCTTCTTGCATGTTATGACGAATCTGCCTACCGAATACTGAGATAGTTCCTGTACCTGTACGGTCATCTTTCTCGACACCATTTGTCATAATGTCTTTTAATAGTTCGATATAATCCCTGTCTAATTTATTCATGTATATATACTATCATAGTATTATTGATAGGAAATCTATAGATAGGTGCGTTTTTTTCGTTTGATTGTCTTTGGAGAACTTCGTAGTATCCATTATAGTCTTTAATGGTCATCACGTTTTCTTTAGTCTCTGATGGTCCACTACCATCGCTGAACACAACCGTCATTGTGTGTTCTTTTGTGTTAAATCTTAGTACATTCATTTGTTATTGTAATTATAAGGTTATAGGGCAATAAAAAACCCCTTCGTCTATTATAACAAAGGGGTTGTTAAAAATCAATTATTAAAGACTATTTTCCAATAACTAAATCGGAGTAATCTAATTTACCCATACCTTTTATATTTCCCTCAACCTCATCATACATATAAGCTTTAACAATAGCAACTACGCCTTGTTCCGCTTGAGCTAATTTACTTTCCATCCAATCTTCGATTTCTTCCCCATCTTCCATCATCTCCCACATTTTGTAGGCCAATGTAGCAATGGTAAATAGTTGTTGTTTAGCCATATATGAACCATCTTTATTTTCCGTTAAAGAGGCTGTCAGTGTTTTCAATTGTTCTTCTGTTAAAATAATTTTCGCCATATTATGTTTGATTTAATTATAAATATCATTCAATTAAGAATAAGTTAATATTAGTATATATATGGATTTGTTTTAGTCCCGTTAACTTTGAATGCCCAATGTAAGTGTGGTCCACTTGTATTACCAGCTCCTGGTTTACCTGACTCACCACCAGTGAAACCAATCAAGTCACCTTTCTTAACTTTCCCACTTTGTGGAACCTCTCGACTCCTTAAGTGACAGAACCCTGAATGTAGTGTTTTACCATCCCCATCAATTCCTTTAATGATTATACCATTACCACATAAATTATTACTTGACTCACTGAAATCACCATCATGTGGAGCATAAAGGGGAGTACCAACAGGTGTCGGCATATCACAGGCATCGTGATATCCACCACTACCATTATTATAGTAACTTCTATATTGATGATAATTATTACACCTACCTGGGTTTTTCAACGGTGAACTAATCTTAGTTGAACGCCACGATTGACCCTCAGTTATAAGAGTAACCGCTTGTTCTGAAACCACATTTTTAAGTATGTTTATGAAATCCATGTTTATAAATATCTAAAAATAAAAAAGGTGGAGAAAAATCCCCACCTTTAGGACCGACATGATATTATGTTCGGCAACTCCACCACCCTTTCGGGATTACTATATCGTATATTCTACGACACTAATAACTTAACATATAATAAGAACACCACACTCTGTTGTCAAGTTAAAAGGTAATTATGGTTAAGTATTAACCCACGATATAATATCTTCATCAGTTAATCTTTCATCAGAAAAAGCAATACCCCACATATCCCCTTCTTCATCAACTAAATACTTAAAGAAATTCCATTTAGTTTCTAAGTCGTAACCCTCTTCAGTTGAACCGTTATTTGTGTATTGTAACCAATGCCACAAAGGGGAGTCATTTAATACGGTTTTCTCCATCATATGTACATTAGGTCTATTGATGACTCCGTACGTGTCACATAGCTTAACAACGTCCTCCACTTCACCAGGTTCTTGACCTCCGAAGTCGTTACACGGATATAGATATACTTCTACATTTTTGGCAACATCTAAAAACTCTTTTAAGTTTTTGTAACCTGAGTCAGTATAACCACACTCAGACGCTACATTGATAATGACATGTTTTGAATCCTTTACTGGCGTAATAACCTCTCCTTTATAATTCTTTAATTCGTAATCGTAAAAATTCATATTTTCCACTTATTTAATAACTTGTTAATCTCTCCATCAAATGTCTCATTGATAGTTTTACACTCTCGTATACCGTAAGCGTTTCCATCTGTACTATATATCACAACATCTTTATCGTGTCTTTCAATCTCTTGAATAACTTTAATTTCTTTTGTCCCAACAATAACAACATGGTCACCTACCTTATACATTATTCCTCCATTTTCGATTTACGTACCGCGTACTCACCTAATGTTAACTCCTCAACTTTAGTGTTACCTAGTATAATGGATTGTTTAAGTAGAACATATGGTACGTGAACTAAGAAATCCTTTCCGTTGAAGAATGACAAATCCTGCTCTAACGCAATACACGAATGTACCATTTTTAAAAATAGTTTAAACTGAGTGTCGTCATCGTAACTGTCGTTAAGTAACTCCCCGAACGTTGGGTGGATAATTCTAATGTTTCTTTCTAATACCATATCTTTTTCCTTTTGTTAATACAAATATACATAAAGTATTTGAATAAAAAAAATGTAAGCATAAAAAAACCTCAGAGGGTTACTCTGAGGTTAAGGAAGGTATATGTGGTATAGAACGCTGAGATTACACGTTTATGTGACCTGTCTTTAATGAGATTACCCTATATCGGTTGCTCATTTATCCACCATCGTTGCCGAAGGTATCAAGTCAGTGTCGGTTACTTACGTTAACCAATCGTGTTCGTTAATAACTACTCAACCATTACTCTATTCTGTCGAACCTTGCGAGTTCACTAAGGGATTGCTATCCCACCAGGTATTTCATAATTGACATCGAATGACTTGCCGTCGGTTCAATGACTCCGTTAGTATAAACTCGGAGTATTAGACACCTTTCGTTATCAACGCCTGAAGACTTTCGCTTTGTGTCTATTTTTAAAATAGTAGCAAAATGTGGATTTAGGAAAGATGTGCTTCAGGAGAAGGTTTGTTCCTTTTGAGAACAAAATGCTTCACACCTCTCTGTAGGTCTGTCAACCTACGGTACGTCAGGACTTCGTTAACTTAATCGCTTCGGAAACCCATCGTACTGGTACCCAGCCCTACTACACCTGACAGGGTGTATCGAACCGTCACCTGTAGCTTTTCCTATTGATGTCTCCATCTCAACTCTGATATTCCACGGATTCAGAGTGACCTCTCCCCCTTAGCAGTTGCCCTCAGGGAATCGGCCGTAGCCACTTTGTTTAGTTGTCAGAACACACAAGTGTACTCTGCGAATTTCCAATAGATACTACTCTACCTTCCATCCCTTTAGTCCCCTCACAGGGTTTATCTAACGACGCTAAACCGCCGAGTGTTGATTATACTTTCTTTATTTTGGAAAGGACATCCTCCTAAAAGGATATCAAAAGTCCGTTATAACCAACCTCTAATATTTCAAAGAACTTATCTTTTAACTTTTTACTCCTACAAATCTAAAACTTTAATTTCAGAATGTCAAATAAACTTTTAAGTATTTTCTGATTTATTCAGTAGGGTAAGATATAAATATATCTATTTCCCTTAAAAGTTATACGAAGATAGTTAAAAAAACCTTTTCGTCAAGTTTTTTTCTTTATTTTTTTAAAAAAGGTTACCATTTTGTTTGGGATAACCATTAATATACAGAATAATCTAAATGTCATTCACTTAAACCTCTATTACTTAGCTTCTGCATTCTCAGTAAAGTTTGATTCTAAAGCTTCCAATTTATCCATTGCTGAGGCCATCTTATCGACCATAAGGTCCATCTCCTCTAAATGTTGTGGGTGTTCACCAATTCCAACAGAATTGTGAAAATACACGTTTAGGGTTGCCTTTGCAGCTATTACATCTGCCTCATACTTCTTTACTAACGCTTGATACATTAAATTCATTTTAAAATAATTTTTAATAGTTTATTAAATTGTTCTGTCATTGGTGATGGTAATTCATCCTTCCCAAAATATCCACATTCTGTGTGCTCGTCACCATCAGTGGCATTTTCTAAGTCAGGATAAATTTCATCTTCACTATCATATAGATAACAATATAACATACCTTTAATTTCGGAACCATCTCTGTTTGTTCTTTTAATGATACCACAAAAAGTTGGTACTTCCATTATTGGTAAGTCGGTCTCTTCCATAAATTCTCTAATCGCACAATCCAAAGGACTCTCACCTTTCTCAATACTACCCGCAGGACAAGACCAATGTCCAGGTAACTTACCCTCAGCATTTCTCTTACACAACAATACTTTATTATCGTGTCTAACTATTATACCTGAGTATCTTTTCATATTATACTTTTCAATATATTTATATCTATATGAAAGTAACTATAGGTAATAATATTATTAAAGTCAAACTTTGTGTCACTCCTGATTCAATAAAAAAGGGTATGCAAGGTAAAAAGTTTAATGATGATTTTGGTGGGATGTACTTTTTGATGCCGTCAAAGGGTGAACAATCGTTTTGGATGTTTGATTGCATAATACCTTTAGATATTATTTTCATCAATGGTAACGAAATAGATACTATTCACAAAAATTGCCCAATCTGTAGAGTTGAGACCGAATGTAATCAGTATAATGGTTACGGTGATAAAGTATTAGAATTACCTGCGGGTATGTCGAAACAATTAGGTATAAAAAAAGGAGACATTGTCTCCTTCTCTTTATTTTAATTGACTAAGTACTGTTGAGGTTTCAATTCCAACAATGCCGTCATCCTCAATCTTATTATCTTTTTGAACCTTTTTAATCGACTCTCTTGTTTTTAACCCAAAACGACCGTCAACACCGTCTTTATTCGGACCAAAGTCTCCAAGGTCATAACTATTATCCACTAATATCTGCTGAATCTCTTCAACACCTTTACCTCTTGAACCTAAAGATATTAACTCACTATTGTCACCATTACTAATAATATCAGCAATTGTTAAATCTTGTTTTACGACATTTTTTTCTTTCTTATATTTATCGTCTTTAAGTTCTATGTTGGAGACGTGTAAATGATTCTTATGACTACCATCTGGCATAAACCATAGAACCGCTCTTTTGTGTTTACCTTCACTATTTCTATTATAACCTAATGACTCTAATGCCGAACATAATCTATCACCCGCACTAATAAAACCTTCTCTGTTATTTCTATACGATGAAAGTTTTTTCTCATTAGGGTTATTTAAGTCTTGAAGTTTCGAAATATCTATAGCCCTTTCAATATGGTGTCTACTTACTTTACCTCCTTTAGTATTCTTACCATGACCCGTTTTAGCCCAGCTTAGTTCTGCATTTACATTTGCAATTTCAGCGGCCACACCAATATCATTAATTAGTTCTTCAGGTAAATAATCATTCTTCGCCCTTCTACTAACAAATAAGTTAGGTGAAATTTCATCACCTACCCTCACCATATTTTCTGTTACTATTTTTTTAGCTTTTTTTTTAAAAGACTCTTTCAAATTTTTAGAACTCTCAATCTTTTCTTTAAGTTTTCTATAGAACTCTTCACCAATCATCTTAGAGAATTTAACATATGGTGCATCACCTGAATCTTTATTGTATTTGTATTTACCTTGTGGTGGTCTCTTACTTCTACCAAAGTAGTTAAGTGCAGCTATGTTAGTAATACATTTGTGACCACCTGAGTTAGCTTGTATCATTTCCCAAGCAGGAACACCCAAACCATCTAATAAACTCATCTCATCATCAGTTAACTCACTGAATGGTTTGTCCATTATTGCTTTTAAGTTTTCCATATACTTATCTCCACCTTCCATCGACTTAATCTTATCGCCGTAGAAGGCCTCTAAATCTGCGTTTGTGAAACCTACAGATTCTTCACTGAAACTTTTTGATGATTCAGAAATCCATTTAATGGTTGATAGTGGAATAACCTTCTCTCTTAATTTAGCCTCCCATTTACCTAATACTTCCTGAGCAATATCACCTAAGTTAACCCCTTTAAGTTCTCTCTCTCCTTTGAAAGGATTACAAGACGCCTGTACCAATCCCATTGGCCAAACCGTAATAAGGAAGTCTGCTTCAGGATGTAGTTTAAATGGTGTATACCTATCGTATGAACCTGGTTTAAACATTCTACCACCACCGTACTGATAAAGAATACCATCTTTATAACTTAACTTAGGGTCCTTACTTCTTTGGTCAACATAGTCCTCTTGATTCGCAGACATCATCAATGCATTTGCATAGTTTTCTCTGTCAGCGATTCTTCTAATATTTTGAAATATGTTTAATAGGGATGGTTTTGAAGTCATAACTAACTCCTCCATGAAACCTGGTTTGTTTTTATACGCCAACATAAGTTTGTTTGCTGCCAAACCTAACGCCATCTTATTTTTCTGTAGTGATTTGTCTTTATCTAACTTAAAGATAAAGTTCATAATATCTTGTGGTTTTAAACCATACTTAGCAAAGTCAGCAGAGTCAACCGTAGATATCAATCTAATGTCATCGGCAGTAAAAATATCTTTAGGGGACATTATCTGTGATAGTGTTTCAACGTTTGAACGTGAAGACCTAAACGATGTTGATGTGTCTCCTTCTACACCACTCTGTGAATCGTGGTGGTCAGTATGAACCACAAACATTGGTTTTCCGTGAGCGAAGTCAACTAACACGGGCATTGTATCACCCTGGGCATCTTGTTTCTTTACAGCAAATTCCTTGTCACCGTATTGTATAATTTCACTATCAACAACTTTGATACCATTGTTTTCTAAATAGTTCTTCATTGCCAATGCAGTTGTTACACCATCTAAATCCTGATGAAAGTATATTTTCGCCTTTTTATATCTCTTGGCTAGGTCATTCATATTACGTAGACCAGACTCGTTAATTAACTTTTTCATATTACATTTCTTTATAAAAATCGTGGTTACCTATTGTTTTAACCAATTTAAACTTTTCTTTATTGTTCCACCAATCGTTATCGTCAGTAGCTTTCTTTTTATTAACATAATGGGTTGCACCTCCAATATCTATAGTTGAATCATTATTCACTATAGATAAAAAATCACCCAACTCACTTTTCTTCACACCTAATTTACCTTGATTACATCTTGGATTACTACCAAACCCTTTATCATTCCAATAAGAAAATTGTTTAGGTCTAAGTGCTTCACCAGCCATTCTCGCTTTTAATGAAAGACTTGAGTCACCATTCCTAAGACCCCTATTTTTTAATATAGTATAAACAGCTTTCATACCTTCGTTACTCTCACCTCTAGCTTCACCCCATAGTGTAGCAGCTAAAATATCCTCGTTAGAATAATATACGTTATATCTATCAGGGTCCTCAATTAATGAAATTGTCTTTTTACCCAACGCAGAACCATCAACATCACGTGAACATGATTGTGATTTATAAAAGTCACTAATAGCCTCGGCAGTTTTACCACCATAGTAACCTAATAACCCATCCCACTTAAGGTACCCTAAGTCCTTTAATTTTTTTTGAATTTTAATAATACCTGAGTTAAGGTTTGAATTACAATACCCTTTCCTTATTACCTGACCATTTTTTAAATCTTCATAAGTAACTAACTCATCTTCCTCTTTACCCTCAGGGCAAGGACTTTTTTTAGTTTGTTCAGACAAACCATAAAGTTTAAAAATGTCGTTCTTTTCTGACTCAGTAATAATAAAACGTGGCATAAAATACTTTTAATATAAATATAACAAACAACAAAAAACCCCTTATTTTTTAAAGGGGTCTTTCATTAATGATGTTGAACAAGCAATTATATTATCAAACCACGCTCTTTCAGGTCCTGACATATCTTTTCTACTAAACTTCCTAACTCGATTACTCGGTGAAGTAATCATAATATTATCCTTATCAATTACTTTAATCTGCATTCAAGACTAATTCAACTTGCCTTTGGCTGTCCTGATAATCTTTAATTCTTTGTCTAGCAACCTCACAGTAGCTAGAGCTAATATCAACACCTATCCATGGTCTACCCAACATCTCAGCGGCTAAACACGTAGTACCTGAACCGTTGAATGGGTCCATAACAACATCCTCTTTATATGATAATATCTTAATCGCTCGATACGGAATATCTAATGAAAACGTTGCCTTCGTCTTTTGTCTTGTATCGGCAAAGTAATTCCATTGTCCGAACACTAACGACATAAAATCTTTCTTATCCTTATCCTCATAAACTAATTTCTTTCTGAACTCTCCCTCAATTTTTTCATTTGGAACCATTTGATGTTCACCTTTCCATTGAGGAGTTCCTTTAACTTTCTTTTTGGAGTCTTTTTTGTATGCCAATATAACACACTCTTTTGGGTTATATATGTATGGTGCAGATGGACTCATCCAACTACCCCACGCAGTTGTCTTTGACCTATGAGGTGAATCCTCCTCTAAATCCACAATACCAAAAAACCCAAAACCAAGTTGTTTCATTACCATCCATACCTCAGCGGAGAAATATATTCTCCCACCTTTCTTCTGACGGTTTATCTCATAAGGAATGTTAATGGCTATACGACCATCGTCCTTTAAAGTACGGTAAGCTTCACTTAACCACTTACGGGTAAATTCCATATACTCTGAAAAGTATTGGTCATCATCCCAACTATCATAATCAATCCCAACACCATAAGGTGGGGACGTAACAATCAGGTCTACTGATTGTTCAGGCATCTCAGACATAAATTTTACTGTATCTGAACAGTGAATGTCTCCTATCAATTCTTTTATTTCTTTCATATCTTTTATTTCTTAAAAAACCCAATAATAAACGTAAGTACACTAATCGGCCATAATAATATCACAAATAACCTCTCAAAGAAACCGAATCTTTGGTCCGTCACTTTGTTCACTGTATATTCCATTATGAATCCAACTACGATACCTATTAATATATAATTAGTTATCGTCATTCTCCAATGGTTTTTATACGTCTCTCTAAATACCATAGTGCTTTTTTGAGGTCTTGTAAAGGTGGGTTATCATCTTTCTTACCACTTCTAACAATATATTTCAATACATTGAAGAGGTAAGCGTCTTTATCTAATCCTGTAGCTTCTGCTATTTTTACAACCTCATATGGGTTGTCTTCACCACCATAGTGATTGGGGTGGTTTACCATCTCTTTATTCATTATTTTCTACTATTCTTTAAACTATAATAACCATTTTGTTTTGACTCTTCAAGTACACCTTCTTCCACCCCTTTTTTTAAGACTTCTTTGGTTTTCTCTTCAGTTTTACCTAAAATGTATTTAGCAATGTAACTAATGTGAATTGGTAGTCTTAACTTACCTTGTAATTTTTCAAAATCTGTCTGTTCTTTTTTCATCTTCTAATAATTTAATGATTTCATTCTTTGTTTTTCCGCTCGAGTAAAGGTCTAAAAATTTAGACGACCACTTATCTGTAGTTATTAAAGCATCTGCACTTAACGCCATTTTCAGGTCTCTTTCACTTAAACCTATTATAAAGTCCTTATTTAAATATCTTTTGTTGAAACCCATTTGTGTTCCGAATTAAGTCTTACCGATGTTATATGTTCTAAATTCCATTCCTTTGGTGATATCAAAGATAAGAAATAATTTCCATTCTTTCTAATATATAAGTGATAAATTTCACCTATAACTGGTTCGAATGAATATTTTGAATTATAAATCATGTCGTTTAATTCAACCTCATCTATCAAATGGTTATAATCGTCAACTAATTCTTTGTACTTTGCGTTGAAAGTTTTTTGAACTCGATGGACTCCTCTCTCTTTGAATGCACCAACATCGTCTAACTTTATTACAGGACCACTAACATTAGTGGCGTATGGTAATATACTGGCATTATACTTACCTGATTTCTCATCATAGGCTACATTATCTGGTTTCTTTACACCCATAAGTATTTTAATCGTTTTTAAGTTCTTCTAACTTAATAGTCTGAAATAAATATCCCATCACTTTTCTTCTTATTAGTGGTAATAGGCACCCTTCTAATGGGAAATTTTGACTAATTAAAACTTCAAATATCGGCATCTTTTTGATATCTTCTTTTTTAAGTTCACCCAAAGATAACTTATTAACTTTACCATAAACATTATTCTCATCAATTATTTTCACCACATTAGTGGTGTCACCTTGATATATTTTTTCAATATGACATTTATTCTCCATAGTCTTATCTGTTAGTCTTTTAATATTAAACTGATAGACATACATTTCATTTAGGTGGTTAAAAGATATAAAACCGTTTCCTGTTTTGTCTTCCTTAATACTTTTCTCATTGATAACCTGTTTAATACTAATACTATCATTAATGAGTGACCATAAAATTTTGGAAATCATAAATAAGTTTTTAAACTTATCGGAAGCAAATTCAGCGATTTTTAATATTTCATTACTTTCTTCATCGCCTTTAGTTCTAATGGTATTATAAACTAAATCCGTTAAAAGTATTTCGTCATCAATGTCTTCAGGCATTCTTTTGAGTGTGATAAATTGACCATCACTTAGAACTCTTGACATACTTGAATAGTGTATGGTTAGTTGTTGAAAAGAAGGGTATAGTTCAAACCTATCTAATTTTTCCTCCGTTTTTTTAATGTAGTCTAAAACTAAATATTGTTTGTGTTCTAAGTCTATTGGTTGCTCAATTATCCAATCATATTCCATAATAAAATTTTAATATAGTATAATAAAATTGTTAAATTATTCAACTCTATACACGAAATAGTCCATACCGTTAACACTAGCTTCGTTTTCTTCCCCGTCATACCCACCTAAAGATGGTCCTGTCCCATCCATGTCTATAACATCTGAAATTAAACTTTCCATATCAACATAATCTTTTAAATCCAGACCATAATCATTCATATATGACAAAATATCGTTCTTTACCTCATCAAGTCTATCGTCTAAAACACTTTCAACCATCCCAACTGTTGGTTCCCCTTCAGGTGATAACTTAATGTCCTCAATCTCACTTTCAATCTCACTAACTCTTTCTTCTGCTTCTTCAACCTCACTTTCATCTTCTGAGTTATAAACAACATCATTTTGAGTACTAAGTTCTTCTTCTAATTTACTCACCATAGATTCTTGCTCATCAGAAAGTGGTATATCACTTTCATCGAAGTAACTCTCAGGTGATTCATAAATGTCAGACTCAAACATCTCACTAAAGTATTCAATAACCTCATCAACATCTATATGTCCCTCCACAAAAGTCGGGTTATAACCTTCTAATCCGACATCATCAATTAGGTTTCTTTGGTCTTCTTTTGCCGCTTCATACACCTCATCCCAATCACCAACTGTCCATACTGAATTTTCATAATCAGAACCTAACCACTCAAACGTAGCCAATCCATAATGTTCGTAATCCGCAGGTACTAAATCATATATTGTTTCACCCTCATTTATGTCTACTCCGTAATTATCTTTAATTATCTCAAAAACGGCATTAGCTTTGTTGGATTCATCAGTGTCTTCATCTAATGACCATTCATCATTATTTTTTCTATTTTGAGCATCACGTATTCTTCTTGCGTTTCTCTCTCTTTGTTGTTGATTACGAATCCTAATCATCTCTAATCGAGATGCCTCCTTATCTTTGAATATTTCAAGTTCTCGACTAAAATTATCTTTAAGATATTTTTGTATATTATTATTAATTTTTTCCCATTCAGGTGTTCCCAATATCCAATCATTACTAAACGCTTTATCAGGGGCATCGAAAAACACTTGGTCTCCATGATATTTTTGAAGTAGAGCTACTTTATAGAATCTATCCTGTGATTTAGCCCTCTTATCAATAATATAAAATAACTTACCATCACGATTATAATTATCAAAATGTGACGAACCCTGTTTGGACGCAGTACACCACTTAGTACCAGCACCGTAGTAACAAGAGGCATCGTGAGTTTCAGGCGTTACCACCACAAACCTTTCGTCTTCATAAACTTGTTTGGCACCATCAAGTTCTTTAACGTCTCTCCTAACTTTATTCTCATGAGTATCAATTGCTGTTTGTATATCTGATATTTTATCATATAGATAAATGTCTTTAACAGGTAATACTTTTTGGTATTTAATAAAGTTACTGATAACCTCTTTAACTTTATTAGTGTCTATATTACCACTTTCTAATGCGTTACCTAAGAACATTAAGTACTTGTGGTTGGATGATAGGTCTCTAGAAAGTAAGAAAATACTTTTTAGTTCGTCGTTGGTGAACTTCTCTCTAAATTTTTTTAGGAAGTCATCCTTTCTTCCTTCCACTAATAACTGAGTTAATTGCATGTGTAATATTTTACTATAAATACCTTTATATCCAAGAATCTTTCTTATAACCGAATTTAATAAAGTATGGTGTCATTCTTTCATAGACATAGTCAGCAATTTCTTGAGTGTAAAACCTTTTGAATTTTTGAGATTGACCCTCATAGACATCAAATGGTGAACCATTTTTAAAATGATTGATATCGATGTATTCACTTATCACATTATCCATATGTTCATTTTTTTCAAAGAAAGGTAACTTACGTAAATCCTCACCCATCGTTTCCATATGTATAATATAGTCAGGTTCTTTATGGAAGTCACTCCATTGATTTAGGAAAAATGGACCTAACGAACTTAAGTTACTCTCATCGAAGTGGATATTTTTAAGGTAATCGAAGAAATTCAGCTCTTTACCATTTTCTTTATACTCGGTTAATATATCCAAATATGATGACACCACTAACGAATATGGGTTTCTAACATTACACACTAGTAACCATTCTTCAGTACCCAATGGGAATCCTTGTTCGTGTGTAAATGAACCAACACTTCCATGGTAAAATTTATCATGATGATTATATAAGTCATCGACACCCATAGATAGAAAATAATTACCTATAGTCCTTGACCCACATCCTGCGGTCCCCCACCAAACAAATTTAAATTTTTCACTCGCATTCATATTTACTGATTTTACTTTAAACGTATATTTATCTATAAATAATAAACTTAAACTTATTTAAAGAAATATCATTATGGGATGCGGTTGTAAAAACAAACAGAATAATCAATCAAAGACTCAGCAACAAGCTCAGTCACAAAGTACACAAAGTAAGGTCCAAAGCGCCATTAAAAAGACGGTTGAGAAATACTACGAGAAAAAGTAATTTTCAAATAAAAGACTTAATAAACATAAAGGGAGATTATTTCTCCCTTTTTTTGTATTTATAATAAAATACTCACAATGGATTTACTCACATTTTTAGAAGATAACGACCTCGGAGATTTCATCAAGAAATATTTCAACGGTAATACTAAGTCT
>Ga0206131_10004973_pt1 | contig 14276 bp, 14 predicted proteins | sample Helgoland_Spring_FD_148636 | JGI IMG/M metagenome (GOLD analysis project Ga0206131, IMG submission 148636) | Pelagic subsurface seawater microbial communities from Kabeltonne, Helgoland, North Sea - Helgoland_Spring_Bloom_20160517_1 | ecosystem: Environmental > Aquatic > Marine > Epipelagic ...
TGGGATGCCACCATGTAGCCAAATAATGTTAGCAAATCATATAATTTCGTTAATAAGTGCGTGACAAGATTTATAATGAACCTAAATTGAAATGGTAAATTTGAAAAGAAATTAATTCAACATGTCAAATACTGCCGCGCTTCACGCGTTTACAACACAAGTTCGTAGAGATATTTTAAGAATGGTTCATCGAGTCAACTCTGGTCACCCTGGTGGTTCGTTGGGATGTGCCGAATTCTTCGTAGTAATGTATCAAGTTATGCTTGAGCGAAAATCACCCTTTGAAATGAATGGAATTGGTGAAGATTTGTTCTTTTTATCAAATGGTCATATTTCACCAGTGTATTATAGTGTGCTCGCAAGATCAGGGTATTTTCCTGTTGAAGAACTGAATACTTTTAGACATATTGATTCTCGCCTACAAGGTCATCCAACCACGCATGAAGGGTTGCCTGGTATTCGTATTGCCTCAGGATCGCTAGGTCAAGGACTTTCTGTAGCGGTTGGAGCAGCCTTAGCTAAAAAACTTAATGGTGATAAACAACTTGTTTACAGTTTGCATGGCGACGGAGAATTACAAGAAGGACAAAACTGGGAAGCCTTGATGTATGCCGCTGGAAATAAAGTCGATAATATCATTGCTACAATTGATTATAATGGCCAACAGATTGATGGGTCAACAGATGATGTATTACCCATGGGCGATATGAAGGCTAAGTTAGAAGCTTTTGGATGGGATGTTGTTGAAATAGAAAAAGGTAATGATATTGAGTCTATTATAACAGGATTATCCAAAGCCAAGTCCATGACTGGGAAGGAAAAACCCATAGCCGTATTACTTCATACTGTAATGGGTAACGGAGTAGATTTCATGATGCACACTCATGATTGGCATGGTAAAGCGCCAAACGACGACCAACTCGCTGTTGGATTAAATCAAAATGAAGCTACGCTAGGTGATTATTAATACCAATACGATGAAAGAATATATAAATACAGGAAGTAAGGATACGCGATCAGGATTTGGAGCAGGTTTGGAGGAAATGGGCAACAATAATAATAAAGTGGTGGCACTTTGTGCTGATCTGACTGGCTCTTTAAAAATGGATGAATTTAAGGCACAGCATCCTGATCGCTTTTTCCAAATTGGGATTGCCGAGGCCAATATGATCGGTATTGCTGCTGGACTTACAATTGGTGGTTACATTCCATTTACTGGCACATTTGCCAATTTTTCTACTGGCCGTGTTTATGATCAAATACGTCAAAGTGTCGCTTACAGTGGGAAAAATGTAAAAATTTGTGCTTCACACGCTGGCATCACCCTTGGTGAAGATGGCGCTACGCATCAAATATTGGAAGACTTGGGATTGATGAAAATGCTACCTGGCATGACAGTAATTAATACTTGTGACTACAATCAAACTAAAGCAGCAACTTTAGCTATTGCTGAGTTTGAAGGACCTGTTTATTTGAGATTTGGTCGTCCAAAAGTTCCTAATTTCACACCTGAAAATCAAATTTTCGAAATTGGCAAAGCAATTCAACTAACAGAAGGTAAAGATGTCACCATTGTGGCTACTGGTCATTTGGTATGGGAGGCCTTGGAGGCCTGCAAATCTCTCGAATCTGAAGGCATTTCAGCAGAAGTAATCAATATACACACGATTAAACCACTTGATTCTGAGGCAATTTTAAAATCCGTTTCCAAGACGGGCTGTTTGGTTTCTGCCGAAGAACATAATTATTTAGGAGGATTAGGAGAAAGTATATCAAGAATATTAGTTTCTAATCAACCCGTTCCCCAAGAGTTTGTCGCAACAAATGACACTTTTGGAGAGTCTGGCACACCAGCTCAACTTATGGAAAAATATGGTTTAAACAGTACGTCAATTGTGACAAAAGCTAAAAAAACAATTTCTCGAAAATAAACTAATCCAATCTTGATCCTGTAGAATCAGGGTCTAAGTAATTTGGAATGCCATCATTGTCAGTATCATCGTTGGTGGGGTCTCCATCTCCTATGTCGTTAGTAGGATCTCCATCCCCATCGCGATCTACAGTTAAATCGGTGTCTGGCTCAAGATCTTCATCTTTTGTTAGAACTCCATCGCCATCATCATCAGCATCATTAAAATTGAAATTGAAATCACCGTCTGTATCATCTGACGCCAAATTCAAATCACCATCAATGTCTTCAAGAAAAGAAGGAATATTATCAGCATCATGGTCATTAATACTCATTTGAAATAAGGCAAATTTAAAGACCAAATTGGTATAAGGTGGAATAGCACCATTGCCGTCAAAATAAGCTAGACCTGACGGGAGGAACATAACTCCTACTCCTGGGTTATTATAGGTGACCGTGCCATCAGGGTTTGAAGTAAAACCCTCAGCAACATTAAATTGTGTCAATACACGGCTCCATCCAGGAACCAAATAAGTCAAATCCAATTCCTCTGGATTTACACGACTATCAAAAATGGATCCATCAAAATAAGACCCACTATATTGCACCCGCACATCATCAGAAAAATGAGGACGTTCGTCACCACCGCCTTGACGTATTCTTAAGATATAATATTCATATTCCACATCAAGGTAAGTCGTAGTATGCACTTCCACTGCTTCAATCAATAAGGTTTGGTTCTCAGGGTCAGGTAAATTACCATCTTCCGGCAAGGACTCAATTACAATATCCGCCTCAGATGGGTTTGTCAAAGCCATCAAATCGCCGCTGTTGTAATAGTGACTAGATAAATATGACAACAATGAATCACGATCGGCAATTTGTTGTACTGCGCGGTCTCTAAGGGGTAAAGTATCAACGAGATCATCTTGTTCGCAAGCCGCAAAAAATGCAAGACTCACTACAACAATGGTTAATTTATGCAATTTTGACATAGTAAATTTCTTTTTTGAATCATACAAAAACCATACCTCACAAGGTAAAGCTCTTGTATTTAGCAGTGCAAGATACAATTTTATTGTATTTTTGATGGAACAAAATCGATATGCGAGTTGATAAATTTTTGTGGTGTACGCGATACTTCAAATCGCGTTCTTTGGCAACGGAGGCATGTAAAAAAGGTCATATTAAGTTAAGAGGAAAATCTGTCAAACCGAGTCATGAAGTATTTGCTCAGGACCAATTGGTGGTCCGCAAAAATCAAATCAATTTTGAGCTATTGATTCTAGACACACCTGCAAATCGCGTTGGTGCCTCATTAGTTGACATCTACAGAAAAGATTTAACTCCTGAGAATGCCTTTAAGTCTCAAGAAATGTTAAAAGCAGCGTCTGATCATTATAGACTAAAAGGGCTTGGAAGGCCAACAAAAAAGGATAGAAGAAATTTAGACGATTATACGGAACAAATTGATTAATTTTAACTCACACCGAATAATATGACAGAAGCTATCATTCTTAACGATCAACAAATTAGGGATAAGATTAGACGTATGGCATTTCAAATATTGGAATCTCATTCTAACGCAACAAAAATTATCATTGCTGGCATCGCAGAAGGAGGATTTGCTTTAGCGCGATTAATAGCCGATCAAATTTCAAGACATGACAGTATTGAAGTTTGTCTTTGCGAGGTAAATATTGATAAGAACAATCCACAAAACAAAATCTCAACCAGTCTGAAACCCATCGACTATCAAAATGAGCATATTATTTTGGTAGATGATGTTTTAAATTCAGGAACTACCTTAATTTATAGCGTGAGGCATTTTTTGGACGTTCCAGTAAAGCAATTTAAAACAGCTGTATTAGTTGATCGCAGTCATAAAAAATATCCCGTTAAAGCAGATTTTAAAGGAATTTCATTATCAACATCGATACAAGAAACTGTTGAAGTTGAACTTAATGGACCGAATTTTAAGGCTGTATTAAAGTAAAGCTAAACAATCCTCGACCACCTCTTCCAAACTTTTATTATCTACATTAATAGTGTGATGCGCTTGTTCGTAAAAAAAACGGCGTTCAAACAAATGCTTGGCAATAAATTCCCTTTTATCGGCAGCGCTATTCAAATGCATCAATAAAGGTCGTGAATTATTCTTACTTGAGATTCTATTGACTATGGTTGAAATACTTGCTTTCAAATAAATAAGTTTTACATCAGTTTGATTCAATATGAAGGACAAATTATCGCCGTAGCAAGGTGTTCCACCCCCAAGAGCAACAACACCATCGCCTTCAAATATCAAGACATCTTTAAGCGCTTTACTTTCTAATTTTCGAAAATAAATCTCACCAAATTCAAGAAATATAGCAGAAATGGATCGAGATTCCGCGTTTGAAATATATTTATCCAAATCAAAATATGGAACCGACAAAGTCTTGGACAGGCGGAATCCAACGCTGGTCTTGCCTGAACCCATATAACCACAAAGGACAATTTTCATAAGTAAAAACTTTCGTTCGGTAAAAGAACAAAAAAATATCAAAACGGTTGCTTAATGTTTGAAACCTCTTATCTTTGCCACCTCAATTAAAAAAGACCTGGTAGCTCAGTTGGTAGAGCATCTCCCTTTTAAGGAGAGGGTCCTGGGTTCGAGCCCCAGCCAGGTCACTTTTTTAATATGATCACCCAAGTAATTTACTCCCTTAAAGCGCACGTGGCGGAATTGGTAGACGCGTTAGGTTGAGGGCCTAATGACCGCTTAGGTCGTGGAAGTTCGAGTCTTCTCGTGCGCACTTAAATTCCATTTTTCACTAAGATTCTTTTTGACTACTTTTGGTGCCTCAAATCTCCACTCAATTGACGATGTTAAAAATCGTATTAACCATAAATATTTTGAAAAAATTATTGACGTTCGAATATTTAATTAAAGAATTTGTTTAAAAAAAAGATTGGTGTTTTATAAAATATCTTCCAATGATAATGTTTATGATATCAGTTATCTTAAACCTTCTTTAAAGTTTACTGAAAATTAATTGAACCCATATAAACGAATGAAGTCGCAGAAAAAAACAATCATTATCGGCTCTGGATTTTCAGCACTAGCCGCTGCTTCCTATTTGTCAAAATCAGGACAAGATGTAAGTATTTTTGAAAAAAACTCACAAATTGGAGGGCGTGCAAGACAACTCAAGAAAGAGGGCTTCACTTTCGACATAGGCCCCACTTGGTATTGGATGCCTGATGTCTTTGAAAGATTTTTTGCAGACTTTGGCAAGCTGCCAAGCGATTACTATTCCTTAGAAAAATTGAGTCCAGCTTACAGTGTCTATTTTGGCGTTGAAGATAGAATTACCATTGGAGACACTTTAGACAAAATATGTGAAGCGTTTGAATCTGAAGAAGCCGGGAGTTCCAAAACACTGCGTAAATTCATAGATAAGGCGCGAAAAAATTATGACATAGCCATCAAAGATTTAGTATATCGACCCGGGTTATCACCACTTGAATTGGTTACACCCGAAACTGCTGTCAGGGTGGGTCAATTTTTTAGTACCATACAAAGGGATGTGAGAAAGGCATTTAAAAATGAGCGACTGGCACTCATATTAGAATTTCCAGTCTTGTTTTTAGGGGCAAAGGCCTCTAAAACTCCGGGCTTTTATTCTTTCATGAACTACGCTGATTTTGGAATTGGAACATTTCATCCCAAAAAAGGGATGTATGAGGTTGTAAAAGGAATGGCAGCCTTAGCAAAAGAATTAGGCGTCGTCATCAGGACTGATATGAATGTTGAAGAGATTATTATAGATCAAGGGCGTGCTTCAGGTGTTATTGTAAACGGACAAAAGTACATGGCCGACCTTGTATTAAGTGGTGCTGATTATCACCACAGCGAAACCTTATTGCCTAAAAAATACCGCCAGTATAGCGAGGATTATTGGGATAGAAAAACATTTGCCCCTTCGTCGTTATTATTTTATATTGGTTTTGATAAAAAATTGATCAACGTTGATCATCACACCTTATTTTTCGATGTGGATTTCGAAAAGCATGCCGAAGCTATTTATGATAATGCAAAATGGCCCGAAGACCCTCTGTTTTATGCCAGCTTTCCAAGTATAACAGATGACCACGCAGCGCCTAATGGTAAAGAAGCTGGAATATTTCTTATTCCAATTGCTCCAGGTCTTGAAGATACACCAGAAATTAGAGCAGTCTATTTAGATAAAATCCTTACTCGATTTGAGTCACTTACAAATCAAAATGTAAAAAATAGCATTATATTTACGGAATCGTTCTGTGTAAATGATTTTGTAAGGGATTATAATTCATACAAAGGAAACGCCTACGGTATGGCCAACACCTTGCTTCAAACAGCTTTTTTAAGACCAAAGCTGAAAAGTAAAAAAGTGAAAAATTTATTTTTCACAGGCCAGCTTAGTGTTCCCGGCCCTGGCGTACCTCCTTCCTTAATTTCTGGAAAATTGGTTGCAGACTTAATGCAGAACGACTAAGAAAATATTCGCCCCTCCTACTCTGAAAATACTTACTCATATTGACTATGAAACAAGTATTTGATGACATTTCTTTTCGTTGCAACCGGATGGTAACGACGACTTATAGCACCTCATTTGGAATGGCCACTAAAATGTTGGCGAATTCCATTAGACAGGATATTTATAATATTTATGGTTTTGTCCGTTTAGCGGATGAAATTGTTGATTCGTTTCACTCGTTCGATAAGAAGACCTTGTTGGACAGATTCGAGATCAGTCTTTATGAAGCACTGGATGAACGTATAAGCGTAAACCCTATTCTAAATGCCTTTCAGCATACTTATCATAAGTTTAATCTCGACCGCGCTTTTGTTGAGGCGTTTATGCACAGTATGAGAATGGATTTAACCAAATCAAATTATTTGACTGTTGAAGAATATCAAAATTATATTTACGGATCAGCTGATGTGGTTGGTTTGATGTGTTTAAAGGTTTTTGTAGATGGTAATGAAAAACAATTTCTTTCATTAAAAGATGCTGCGATGTCATTAGGATCAGCATTTCAAAAGGTTAATTTTTTAAGAGATCTCAAGGCGGATTTCGAAGGCTTAAACAGAACTTATTTTCCTGATACCGATTTAGCCCAACTTGATGAAAATTCCAAAGCAGCAATTATTCAAGATATCGAAAATGATTTCGCAAAAGGTTTAGCTGGTATACGCAACCTACCTATGGAAGCAAGATTTGGCGTTTTTATGGCCTATCGCTATTACTCAAAATTGCTTCAAAAACTTAAAAAAACACCTGCAGTAGAAATAAAGAACGCGCGTATTCGAGTGTCTAATCCTAAAAAATTAATTCTCTTAACGAGAAGTTATGTAAAATACCAACTCAATCTTATCTAAACCTACAAGATGCAAACAACCCTCTGGATCCTTATTTTTTTTGGAACATTTTTTATCATGGAGTTCATGGCATGGTTCACTCATAAATATGTCATGCATGGGTTTTTATGGCACATTCATGCCGATCACCACAAAAAAAATCATGACAGCTGGTTTGAAAGAAATGACTTGTTTTTTATTTTCTATGCTGCTGTTAGTATTTGTTGTACTGTGATCTGGAGTGAATATAATATTTGGTTTGCACTGCCAATTGGTGTCGGTATTTTCTGTTATGGTCTTGCATATTTCATGGTTCACGATATATTTATTCATCAACGTTTTAAAATATTTAAAACCGCCAATAGCATCTATGCTAAAGGCATTAGAAGAGCACACAAAATTCATCATAAACATTTAGGTAAAAATGATGGCGAAAATTTTGGAATGCTTATCGTTCCTCTAAAATATTTCAAAAAGTAAAATGACGCAGTATCTCTATTTACTGCTCAATATTGGGTCAATTTCTGTCCCCTTTATTTTTAGTTTCCATCCTAAGCTAAAGTTCTACAAAATGTGGCCAGCACTTGGTCTTAGTATTATCATAAATATGATGGTATTTATCCCTTGGGACCATGTCTTTACAATAAATGGGTTTTGGGGATTTGATGCCAATTACCTATGTGGGATTAGTTTGTATGAACTACCAATAGAAGAGTGGTTGTTTTTCATCTGCATCCCTTATGCTTGTGTGTTTATGCACCACGCGATTTTGGTTTTCCACAAAGAAAAACAACTACCTGTTAAACTAACCAATAGCATAAGTGCATGTCTTTTTTTGATTTTTACTGCACTAGTAATAATGTACTGGGACAAATGGTATAGTGTTATTAATTTCTCTTACGGAATTATTCTTCTTACATTGGTTGTTTGGAAAAGTAATGAGCTTCTTCGTCATTACTATATCACCTTCTTATTTATGTTGATTCCCTTTATAATCGTAAACGGTATTTTAACAGGTACTGAATTAGAGGATCCTATTGTATGGTATAACAATTTTGAAAATATGGGCATCCGACTTGGAACAATCCCAGTAGAGGATACAACCTATGCCTTCACTCTAATTCTTGGTAACTTAGTTTTAACAGAATATTTTTTTTTAAAATTTAAATCACAAAAGCCTATTGATTCTGTAAACGTATCAAATTAAGAGCTGAACCTGCCAAAAACCACTCTATTTGACTTTGGTTGTAGGTATGATTTGCCTCAATGACATCGGACGTTCCATCCGCATGATGTACTTCAATCTTCAAAGGAACACCAGGCTTAAACTCGGACAGATTAATAAAGTCAAAACTGTCATCTTCTTGAATTAAATCATAATCAGACTCATTTGCAAAGGTTAAACCTAACATCCCTTGCTTCTTCAAGTTAGTTTCGTGGATTCGTGCAAAAGATTTAACCAATACAGCAACAACACCCAGATGACGTGGCTCCATAGCAGCATGCTCACGCGATGATCCTTCACCATAGTTATGATCACCAATTACAATTGATGGCACCCCATGTGCTTTATAATGACGCTGAACTATAGGTACAGCATCATATTCAAATGTCAATTGATTTTTAACATAATTGGTTTGTTTGTTAAATGCATTAACAGCGCCGATGAGACAGTTGTCGGATATATTATCCAAATGGCCACGATAGCGTAACCATGGACCGGCCATTGAAATATGATCAGTCGTGCATTTTCCAAAAGCTTTTATCAAAAGTTTCGCCCCTTTTATATCAGTACCAATTGGAGCAAATGGCTCAAGAAGTTGAAGGCGTTTAGATTCTGGATTAACGTTTACAATCACATCTGTCCCATTTTCATCTGGAGCAATAAATCCAGGATCTTTTACATCAAAACCGCGTTCTGGCAATTCGAATCCTGTTGGCTCATCCAACATAACAGATTCGCCATTTTCATTAACTAAGCTGTCCGTAATTGGGTTAAAATCTAGACGTCCAGAGATGGCGATAGCGGCAACCATTTCGGGTGAGGTTACGAAAGCATGCGTGTTAGGGTTCCCATCAGCACGTTTTGCGAAATTTCGATTAAACGAATGAACAATGGTATTTCTCGGCGAATCTTCGGCACCAGCGCGTGCCCATTGACCAATACAAGGCCCACAGGCATTTGTAAATATCTTGGCGTTCAACTGCTCAAATACATTAATAATACCATCGCGGTCGGCCGTATAACGCACTTGCTCTGAACCGGGGTTAATTCCTAATTCCGCTTTAATTTTTAAGTTCTTATTTAAAGCTTGTTGAGCGATAGATGCCGCTCGAGACAAATCTTCATAGGATGAATTTGTACATGATCCAATAAGTCCCCATTCTACGTCAATCGGCCAATTATTATTCTTTGCCTTTTCAGCCATTTCTCCTACTGGGGTAGCTAAATCAGGTGTAAATGGGCCATTAATATGGGGCTGCAAAGTCGAAAGATCAATCTCTATCACTTGATCAAAATACTGCTCTGGGTTGGCATAGACTTCTGGATCAGCAGTCAGATATGGTCGAATTTCATTAGCTGAATCAGCAACATCAGAACGATCTGTTGCACGCAAATAACGCTCCATAGAATCGTCATATCCAAAAGTAGAAGTCGTCGCTCCAATTTCGGCTCCCATATTACAAATTGTGCCTTTGCCAGTACAAGACATGGATTCTGCTCCAGGTCCAAAATATTCTACAATACAACCTGTACCGCCTTTGACAGTCAAAATACCAGCTACTTTAAGAATGACATCCTTAGGAGCCGTCCATCCTGATAATTTACCAGTTAATTTGACACCTATCAGTTTGGGAAATTTAAGTTCCCAAGCCATGCCTGCCATGACGTCTACGGCATCAGCTCCACCAACACCTATAGCTACCATACCAAGTCCTCCAGCATTCACTGTGTGAGAATCAGTGCCTATCATCATTCCTCCAGGAAACGCATAGTTTTCTAACACCACTTGGTGGATAATCCCAGCTCCTGGTTTCCAGAAACCAATACCATATTTATTTGAAACGGATTCTAAAAAGTTAAAAACCTCATTAGAATTATTGAGTGCCATTTGCAAATCAGAATCAGCACCAACTTTAGCTTGAATTAAATGGTCGCAATGAACTGTTGTGGGTACAGCAACTTTCTCTTTTCCTGCCTGCATAAATTGAAGCAATGCCATTTGGGCAGTAGCATCTTGACATGCGATTCGATCTGGTGCAAAATCGACATAAGCACCACCTCTTTGAAAATCTGACATAGCTAAACCATCCCATAAATGGCTATAAAGAATTTTTTCAGTAAGAGATAATGGCCTACCTGTAAGAGACTTAGCGTGATCGACACGCTCAACCATGTTTTTGTAAACTCGTCTAATCATTTCAATATCAAAAGCCATACAGGAACATTTTAGTTAAAAATTTTTGGATTACAAAAGTACAAAATGCAAGGATTAAATGCAATAAATAACGCAACACGCCAATTGTTAGAGTTTCTCTAAAAAATTGATTGTATAATTACATTTTCTGAAATTCCTTCGGCCTCAGATTTATAATTTCGTATTACCCGATGTCTGAGAATCGGTATAGCCACAGCCTGAACATTTTCAATATCCGGTGAAAACTTTCCATTAACGGCAGCGTGTGTCTTAGCAGCTAGGATCAGGTTTTGAGACGCACGCGGACCAGCACCCCAGTCGACATATTTATTGACTAAATCGTGCTTATTTTCTTGGCCTGGTCTAGTGTTTGCTGTCAATTGAACGGCGTATTCTACGACATTATCTGCAACTGGAATTCGACGTAATAATTGCTGAATGCCTGCAATCTCATCGGCAGCGAATATAGAGGATGCCTTAATCTGCAAATCAGAAGTAGTAGCCTTTACGATATCTATTTCGTTTTGAAAACTTGGATAATCAAGATAAATGGCCGACATAAACCTGTCTAATTGCGCTTCAGGAAGTGGATAAGTACCCTCTTGTTCAATAGGATTTTGAGTAGCCAAAACAAAATAAGGATTGGGTAAAGAGTAGGTTTTTCCACCAATGGTTACGCTTCGTTCTTGCATGGCCTCTAGCAATGCAGCTTGTGTTTTTGGTGGTGTACGGTTAATTTCATCAGCTAAAATGATATTTGAAAAAACTGGTCCCTTTACAAATTTGAACTGACGCGTCTCGTCTAAAATTTCGCTTCCAAGAATATCACTTGGCATAAGATCTGGCGTAAACTGTATCCGATTAAACTTTAATCCTAAAGCAGCGGCAATGGTCTGAACCATGAGGGTCTTGGCCAAGCCAGGCACACCAATCAACAATGCGTGTCCGCCAGAAAAGACAGTTACTAAAATTTGATCTACAATCTCCTCTTGACCAATTATGACTTTTGCAATTTCTTGCTTTAAATCGCGATATTTTTGGACAAAATCTTTTAAAACTGACGCATCAGACATAAATCAATTTTTTCTGTTTTGGAGCCAGTCGCTGTTAAATTCACAATCCCGTAACTCGCCATTAATTTTAATATATGTGTCTACTATTTTTTCTTTTTGCCACTTTTCAATAGCTTTAATTTGTTTGTCCTGAAGGGCAAGGTTTTTAATTTTTAAATAGTCATTATTGAAATCTGCATCGTGTTCATCGATGCGTTGAGTCACAGTTAATATTTTAAACTTAATGGTGTTAATTCGGTCTTGATCATTCAAAACTGGACTGATTTCACCTTCTTTCAAATTTTGAATTTGGGCATACAATTCGGGTTCCATTTTAGCCAATTCGAATGAGTAATCTCTAGTTACAGGATTTCTCAATCGACCACCTTCATATTTTGTTTCTTTTTCATCACTTACTTCTAAGGCTACTTCTGCGAAAGTGAGCTCGCCACTAATGATTCGAGACCTTGCCTTCTCGGCTTCTTCTTTTGCTGCATCAATAGCGTCTTGGGTGATTTCAGGTCTCAATAGAATATGACGTATGTCGTATTCTTGACCTCTAATCTTTTCTAAGTAAACGATATGGTATCCGAAATCTGTTTCAAATGGATCAGAAATTTCACCTTCTTGAAGCGAAAATGCCACTTCTCTCAATTCCTTTACCATCTGCGGACGGGTCTTATTTAATGTATATTTTCCTCCATTACGGCGCGATGGAATATCTTCAGAATACAACACTGCTTTTGTTCTAAAGCTTGCGCCATTTTCGATAACGTCGGCCTTAAATTCATTTAATCGATCAATCACCTTTTGTTTTTGTTCATCGGCAACTTCTGGAATAATCACAATTTGAGCAACTCCTAGTTCAGTTCCAAATCTTGGCAAGTCATTTTGTAAAACAGTTTTGAAGTAAGTACTAATCTCTTCTGGAGTGATTTCCACAACACTAGTTACGGCATCGCGCATTTGGGCCGATAAAGTATTGTTTTTGTTCAACTCATACATTTCAGTACGCAATTCATCCTCACTATCTTTTTTGTAAAAAGCGACGAGCTTCTCCATAGACCCAATTTGCTCTGCATAAGAATTGACCTGCATATCAACCTGAGCACGAATATCAGCAGTATTGATCACGAGACTGTCTTGAATCGCATGGTGCACGTAAAGTTTATCCTCTAAAAGTTTTCCGAACATTTCACATTTTGTGATGTTAGATGTATCGACGCCACCAGCTTGAAGCATTAAAAATTGGCGATCAATATCAGACTCTAAAACTACAAAGTCACCAACAACAGCTGCCACTCCATCAATTTTTTGACGAACGGCTGTATCATCTGGCGGATTTTGTGCCAAAACCAATTGAATTATTCCAGAAAATAATAATGATAAGAAGAAAGATTTATTCATATACTTCGAGCGTTCTATTATTGATTGCATCTTTGATAACGTCTTTTTTAAATTGGGAAACTAAATTTAATTTCCTTTGATTTAGCACAATCTGCCGAACCGTTGGCATCATATAAGTTAATGGTGCCGTCTCATTACGATCTAAAACGGCATTTACTTGCACCAAATATAGGTCGATTGAATCTTGGAGCTGCACAAAATTAGGTTTTTTTAACACATCTAAACGATCTTTCGCACGTAGAATAGAAATACTCTGTAACACCTCCTCACCCCTGACCCAAACAGAATCGTTTAAGAAAAAAGATTTAAACTGAATCGAAATCGAGTCAAGATGGGATTGATCATTGTCATTAAACCTAACAAACCTTTTCTTTACCTCGTTTAAACCTTCGTAATCCGCATTAAGTTTGATATAACGCAATTTAATTAAAGGTTCATTTAGATTAAAACTTGATTTGTTTTCTTCATATACAGCGTGCGCTTGTTCGTTGGTCACGACTGTGTCCATTTCTCGATCAACAAGAGCTTCTATGTAAGCATTGATATATAATTCGGTGCGATACTGATCTACGAGTGACTCCAAATCTTGCTGGCTGCTTGTTTCTAAGTTATAAGTTGCCAAATCAAAAAGCAGTTCATCAGTAGCCCACGAGTATATAAAGTGAGACATCCATTGAAGACTATCCTCTTCAGACAAACCCAACGGCATATTTTCCTCAGCATCCGATTTTGCTAGAACTTCACTTTTAACTCTGGCCAAAACCATTGATCCGTCTTGAGTACCTATTTCGCTGCAAGATGACAATAAGACCATTAAAAAACCAAGCACGAGTGTAACCTTCATAACAAATGTCGTTTCCTTCATTTATCCATATTTAACAATTCTTGTTTAAGCTCGTTCCAAATATCCTTATTCACAGTTACTTTAAATTTATTAGTTAAAGATTCAATCCATTTCTTTTCCAATTTCTCTTGAAAAATAACCACGTCTTCATTGTTTTCGGGAAATTTATTCCAAATATTGTTCTGCATCACATCGAACAACAGCAATCCCTCACGGTATTCATTTAGTAAGAATTTGAATTCAGGAAAACGCGACCCTA
>Ga0206131_10004983_pt1 | contig 14252 bp, 11 predicted proteins | sample Helgoland_Spring_FD_148636 | JGI IMG/M metagenome (GOLD analysis project Ga0206131, IMG submission 148636) | Pelagic subsurface seawater microbial communities from Kabeltonne, Helgoland, North Sea - Helgoland_Spring_Bloom_20160517_1 | ecosystem: Environmental > Aquatic > Marine > Epipelagic ...
CAAAATGGAAACGAAACATCGCTCGAGGTATTTCCACTGGAATTAAGAAAATCTAAATTAACCATCACTAATTTAGTGGCTCCAGTACATTTCGAATTTGGTTCATCCCAAAACCGTTTTAAAATAGGTCTGGGAGGCTATGCCGGATTTAATATTGGAACGAGACAAAAGTTGAAATACACCAGAGAAGGTGATCGGGTCAAAGACAAAATTAAACGTTCGTATAATGCTTCAAATATCGTCTATGGATTGAGCGGTTACTGTGCTTTTGGCGAAACTGCGGTTTATTTAAAATATGATATAAACCCTCTATTTAAAAACCAAACTGTATCACAAAGAAATATCTCTCTTGGTGTGAGATTTGACATGGATTAGTTCGGGGTTTATTGATTGAGCACTCCTCTTGAGATGACAATTTTTTGAATCTCTGATGTTCCTTCATAAATCTGCGTGATTTTTGCGTCACGCATCAAACGCTCCACGTGGTATTCTTTCACAAATCCATTGCCGCCAAAAATCTGTACAGCCTCAATAGTGGTATCCATCGCCACTTGAGAGGCGTATAATTTTGCCATCGCACTAGACATGTCGTAATTATGACTATTATCTTTATCCCATGCGGCTTTTAAACACATAAAACGGGCAGCTTCAATCTCAGTGGCCATGTCAGCCAATTTAAAAGCGATAGCCTGGTGGTTCGAAATTTCTGTACCAAAAGCCTTACGTTCTTTAGAATATTTGAGCGCCAATTCATAGGCGCCAGATGCAATACCAAGTGCCTGAGCTGCAATCCCAATACGACCTCCTGACAAGGTTTTCATGGCAAATTTAAAGCCAAAACCATCGTCTCCAATACGGTTCGATTTAGGTACGATCACATCATTAAATATTAATGAATGAGTATCACTTCCTCGGATGCCTAACTTATTTTCCTTTGGTCCGATCACAAAACCCTCTTGACCCTTTTCAACAATCAAAGCATTGATTCCGCGGTGTTTTTTTTCTACATCTGTCTGAGCAATAACCAGATAAACGGAAGCGGTATTTCCGTTAGTAATCCAATTTTTAGTACCATTAAGGATATAGTGGTCTCCCTTGTCGATAGCAGTTGTTTTTTGAGAAGTAGCATCACTGCCAGCTTCGGGTTCGCTCAAACAAAAAGCACCAATGATTTCTCCGCTAGCCAAACGTGTCAAGTATTTTTCTTTTTGTTCTTCAGTTCCATAGGTCTCAATCCCCCAGCAGACCAAAGAGTTATTGACAGACATGCAAACCGATGCCGAGGCGTCAACTTTAGAAATCTCTTCCATTGCCAATACATATGAAATCGCATCCATCCCGCTTCCTCCATATTTTGGATCAACCATCATCCCCATAAATCCGAGTTCCCCCATTTTTTTTACTTGTTCTGCAGGGAACGTTTGCGTTTCATCCCGTTCAATGACCCCAGGGAGCAATTCCGTATGAGCAAAATCCTTGGCTGCTTTTTGAATCATAAGGTGTTCTTCGGAAAGAGAAAAATTCATAGGTTCTGTTGTTTTGAAATTAGATTTTCTTTTGATCAAAGATAAGCTATACCTATAAAATTCTCAATTTTATGCGCTAATTTTACCATCGTGATTAAAAACAGTTATCATATGATCGGACTGATGTCAGGCACATCCCTTGATGGTCTCGATATCTGCGACGTAGTTTTTAAGCCCATAGAGGGAAATTGGGTGTTTGATATTTGTCATGCTGAGACCATCACTTATCCGATCGAACTCAAACAGTCTCTAAAAATTGCTTTTTTTTGGTCTGAGGAAGAAGTTGAAAGGCTTGATAGAATTTACAGTGAATATTTATGCGATGAAGTACTTAAATTTATAGACACTCATCAGATCAAAGAAATTGACGCCGTTAGCAGTCATGGTCACACCATTTGGCATCAACCAGATCGAGGATTTACAAAACAGATTGGCAATCAATTTTTTGTAGCACAACGAACAGGTCTTACCTGGGTTTGCGATTTCAGAGTTGCAGATATTGCCCTCGGTGGTCAAGGGGCGCCGTTGGTTCCAATAGGTGATCAATTATTATTTACAGAATATGATTATTGTTTGAATCTTGGGGGATTTGCCAATCTGTCTTTTTCGTTATCCAATGATCGGGTCGCTTATGACATTTGCGCAGTCAATGTAGTTTTGAATCGGCTCGCTCAGTCATTGAATATGGATTACGATAAGGATGGTTCAACCGCGAGAGGTGGTCATTATGACAAGGATTTACTTTTCGAGTTAAATGCTATGGCCTATTATCAAAAACCTTATCCGAAATCGCTCGGAATAGAATGGGTTGAAAATATCTTGTGGCCTATTATAGAACGTTATAAAATACCCATTGCGGATAAAATGGCGACCTATGTAGATCATGTTGCTCAGCAAATTGGTACTGCTTTGGTTGGAAATCGGGGTGATATTTTGGTCACGGGAGGAGGCGCAAAGCATCAATTTTTAATGGATCGTATTGCTTTTCACGCAAAACAAAATTTAACCATTCCAGAACTGCAAATTGTAGATTTTAAGGAGGCCATTATTTTTGCTTTTTTAGGCGTACTTCGTTTAAGAAATGAGTTTAATTGTTTAAAAAACGTTACCGGAGCGAGTAATGACCACTCCTCAGGAAATATTTTTTTGAAGCCATAAGTTATGCCTTTTGGCATTGTTTCATTCGTTATATTTGTGTCAATTCACGATTGGTATTTATGAAAGACTTGCTTCAGAAATTTGAATCAAAATCACCCGAAATTGTATTTCATTGGAATGACCCCGAAACAGAAGCCGAGGGATGGGTGGTTATAAATTCCCTGCGAGGTGGTGCCGCTGGAGGAGGAACACGGATGCGGGTTGGTCTCAATGAAGCAGAAGTTCTTTCGTTAGCAAAAACTATGGAGGTTAAGTTTACAGTGTCAGGACCACCTATTGGAGGTGCTAAATCTGGAATTAATTTTGACCCGCGCGATCCCAGAAAAAAGGGGGTTTTGGAACGATGGTATAAAGCCGTAAGTCCATTACTTAAAAGTTATTACGGAACGGGAGGAGACCTCAATGTTGATGAAATACATGAAGTTATTCCAATAACAGAAGAAAGTGGGGTATGGCATCCTCAAGAGGGAGTTTTTTCAGGTCATTTTCAACCTACAGAAGCTGATAAGATTAACAGAATTGGTCAACTTCGACAGGGCGTTATCAAGGTGATAGAGAATCCTAATTTCACACCAGATATTTCGAAAAAACTAACAATCGCAGACATGATTACTGGTTTTGGTGTAGCGGTGTCTGTTCAACATTACTATACTTTAAGTGGTCGTAGTATTGAAGGTAAACGTGCTGTGATTCAAGGATTTGGTAATGTTGGTGCCTCAGCATGTTACTATTTATCTAAGATGGGTGCTAAAATTGTTGGGATCATTGATCGTGATGGTGGTTTGATGAACAGCGAAGGGTTTTCACACACAGACATTGAAACTTTGTTTTTAAACAAAAAGGATAATACGCTGGTCGCTAATAATATGATTCCGTTTGATCTGATGAACGAAAAAATCTGGTACATGGATGCTGAGATTTTTGCACCTTGTGCGGCCTCAAGATTAATTACTAAGCCGCAGTTAGATAAAATGGTAAACTCTGGTTTAGAGGTTATTTCTTGCGGGGCTAATGTACCATTCGCAGATCAAGAAATATTTTTTGGACCAATTATGGCTTATGCTGATGCGCAGTTATCATTAATCCCTGATTTTATTTCAAATTGTGGGATGGCTAGAGTTTTTGCTTACTTTATGGAAGGGCGTGTTGCTATGACAGATGAGGCCATTTTTAATGATATATCAGAAACCATCCTAAAAGCTTTGAATCATGTGTTTGAAAAAAACAGCTCACAAAAGGGAATAAGCGCAACTGCTTTTGAAATTGCTTTAAATCAACTAATATAATTTTATGGAATCCATTATCGTTGCAGTGTTTGCTTTAGGATACTTGGCTATAACTCTTGAACACAGCCTTAAAATAGATAAACTTATCCCAGCCTTAGTCATGATGGCTATCTCTTGGGCACTCATATCCATGGGAATTGACCATATTAGCAGCTGGTTTGATCCAGATGTTCATGGACTTATTCAAGGATTTGCTGATTTTTCAGTTGATCAAAAGACTCACGCTTTGGAGAGTTCGTTGCTGCACCACCTTGGAAAAACAGCAGAAATTTTGGTATTCCTTTTGGGTGCTATGACCATTGTTGAAATTATTGATTATTTCAATGGATTCGCAACAATTAAATTGTTTATACGCACACGGAGTAAGCGCAAAATACTGTGGATATTCTCTATTTTGGCGTTCTTTTTATCAGCGATTATTGACAATCTTACAGCAACTATCGTTTTGATTTCTATTTTACAAAAAATAATCATTGACCGCGATTCCAGACTCATGTATATTGGTTTGATTGTAGTCGCAGCCAATGCTGGTGGCGCTTGGTCACCGATTGGAGATGTTACCACAACCATGTTATGGATTGCTCACAAGGTTTCAGTACTACACCTTATTGAGTATCTACTTTTACCGTCAATAATTTGCATGGTTATTCCAGTATTTATTGCATCGTTTATGCCAGAATTTCGAGGAAAATTTCCTCCAATTGAGGTTTCTGATACTAAAGAGAATAGACATGGTTCTAAAATGCTTTACCTTGGTTTGGGAGCTATTATCTTTGTCCCAATTTTCAAAACATTCACGCATTTACCACCCTATGTGGGGATGATGCTATCTCTTGGTGTTGTGGCTGCATTTGCCGAAATCTATAGTTCTAGTAAGTTTAGTTTAACCGGTATTGACGGCGGTCAAGATATTGCTAAAGCAACACTTAGTCCCCTGCACCATTCATTGTCTAAAATTGAATTACCCAGTATCCTCTTTTTCCTAGGCATACTGATGGCAGTAGCGGCGATGGAATCTCTTGGTCTTCTGTTTGGGTTTGCCAATTCTTTGCAAGATGTTATGCCAATGGTTGGGACTGAATTACCTTCAGCTCAAGTATCTGATTTGGTGGTAATCTTATTGGGTATCGGTTCAGCGGTAATTGATAATGTCCCTCTTGTTGCGGCCAGTTTGGGAATGTTTTCACAGCCATTGGATAGTCCATTATGGCATTTTATCGCCTACGCAGCAGGAACGGGAGGAAGTATGTTGGTCATTGGGTCTGCCGCTGGAGTTGTTGCCATGGGAATGGAGAAAATCAATTTCTTTTGGTATCTGAAAAGAATCTCATGGCTTGCTTTAATTGGTTTTCTGTCTGGAGCTTGGGCATTCTTTTATATGCGTACTATTTTCTAAACATACTTGAATATCATTATTTACGTTGTATTACTATAAAGACAATAACGAATGGGAATCTTATTATTTTCTATGCAACCGGTTGAGCTGGCTCAAGAGGTAGGTGATGAAACTGTTGAAAAATCACTCTCTATTTTTGAACTTATTTTAAGTGGAGGCCTCGCAGGACAAGTTATTATTGGTGCCTTAGCACTCATGTTAGCGTTTGCCATTTATATTTATTTTGAAAGACTTTTCGCTATTCGAGAGGCTTTGAAAGTGATTCCAGATTTTATGAGTCAAATTAGAGATTTTGTTGCTTCAGGAAAAATAGAAGCCGCAACTTTGAGGTGTGCACAATTAGATTCTCCAGTATCAAGATTGATCAGCACAGGAATTTCTAGAATTGGTAGACCGTTAGATGATATTAATACAGCTATTGAAAACGCAGGACGTTTAGAGGTTTATAAACTTGAAAAAAATGTTGCCACTTTAGCCACTATTTCAGGAGTCGCTCCCATGATTGGGTTTTTAGGAACCGTTATTGGGATGATTTTATCCATCTTTGAAATTGCCAACTCAGGTGGGCAAATAGATATCAAACTATTGGCTGATGGTCTTTATACTGCAATGACAACTACTGTTGCTGGACTGATCGTTGGAATTATTGGCTATATGGCGCACAACCATTTGGTGGTTAAAACGAGTAAAGTAATCCATCAGATGGAAGCAAACTCAGTAGCTTTTTTAGATTTGTTAAATGAACCTGCTTAAATTCAATTCATGAAAATTGAAGGAAGAAATAAGGTAAAACCTGAATTCAATATGTCGTCTATGACTGATATTGTATTCCTATTACTTATCTTTTTTATGTTGGCTTCTACTTTGGTGACTACCAACGCTATTGATATTTTGTTACCTAGTGCCAGCGGCAAAACCACGAACAAAAAAGCGGTTAATGTAACCATCACTAAAGATTTCATATTCTACGTTGATCAAAATACTGTCGCTGAACAAAATCTAGAGTTAGAATTGATAGACATCATTTCAGGAACTAGTCAACCAACTATTACTTTAAGAGCTGAAGAGTCTGTACCTATTAGCAAAGTAGCTTATGTAATGGACATCGCTAACCGCAACAAAATCAAAGTCATTTTGGCCGTAAAACCTTAACGACATGCCTTTCTTTAAATCCGTTCACGAAAAAAAATCTGCTAGAATTACTGTAGCAATAATGTTTTTGTTGATGCTATTGTTATGGCTTTTTGGATTACCTTATTTAGACCCACCTTTGGAGTATGGAGTTACCGTTAACTTTGGAGAATCTGATACTGGTTTTGGTGAAACTCAGCAGGCTAGTGTGCTACCCAACAACATTTTGTCCAATCAAGTAGAGGAGACATCGCCGAGTACAAGTCTTTCAGAATCACCCGAAAGCGAAGAGGTGATTGTCCAAAATCAGCCAAACGATGTTGTTCTGAATAATGATAGTAACGAGTCTTCTGAAGCAGAAAAACTCGCAGAAGCTGAGGCTAAAAGGGAGGCTAATGAAAAGGCCAAAATTAAAGCAGAACAAGACGCCAAAAAAGCCAAACTAGACGCACTTTTGGGTAATATCCAAAATCCGACTTCAGAGAATTCTGGACAAGGCATTTCAGAAGGGTCATCAGATCAAGGTCAGCCGAATGGTAATAATTATGCTCCAACTTATTTTGGTATTACAGGCATTGGTCAAGGCGGGGTTGGCTATGGTCTCAACGGTAGAGGTAAGCCAAGCAACTCTAAAGTAAAGCCCGATTGCAACGAAGAAGGTGCGGTTGTTGTAGAAATTCATGTCAATCGCTCTGGGCAAGTTGTTCAGGCGATTCCAGGTAAAAGAGGAACAAGTGGAGATATTTGTTTGTATGATGCTGCTCAAAAGACTGCCTTGACTTATCGCTGGTCGGCAGATCCTAATGCTCCAGCCATTCAAATTGGCTTTGTCGTGGTTAATTTTACTTTGACCCAATAAATGACGTATCAGCAAACAATCAGTTGGTTATTTGCCCAACTTCCAAATTACCAACTTCAAGGCTCACGAGCCTTGTTTAAGAATTTGGATAATATCACAAAATTTTGTGACCATATTGGACATCCTCAAAATAATTATCCCTCCATACATGTTGCTGGTACTAACGGAAAGGGCTCTACTAGCCATATGTTGAGTTCCGTTATGCAAAATGCTGGATATAAGGTTGGACTTTATACCTCACCTCATCTTAAAGATTTCCGGGAACGAATAAGGATCAATGGGACTCCGATTTCTGAGTCTGAAGTTATCGATTTTGTTGCGTGTTATTATGAGTATTTGAGCCATAATTCTTTATCCTTTTTTGAATTAACAGTAGCTATGGCATTTGAGTCATTTTCAAAACATAATGTAGACATCGCAGTCATTGAAGTAGGTTTGGGTGGTCGGTTAGATGCTACAAATATCATTTTACCAATATTGTCAATTATAACAAACATTGGAATGGATCACTCAAACTTACTGGGGAATAATTTGACTGATATTGCTTTTGAAAAAGCTGGTATTATCAAACCAAGAATTCCTGTAGTTGTTGGACAATTTAACGATGAAACCAAGTCAGTTTTTGAACATGTAGCGGCAAAACAAAAGGCTAAAATATATTTCGCATCTGATTTTAAGGGTACATTATATACATCAGACCTCAAAGGTCTCTACCAGCAATATAACGCACGAACTGTTTGTGCCGCTATCAATCAGCTTCAATCTTTGGGCTGGAAAGTTACAGAACAGAATCTTTCCGAGGGCTTGAAGTCGGTTGTTACAAACACAAACCTACTCGGTCGATGGCAAAATTTGTCAGTTGAGCCAGATATTTATTGTGATGTAGCACACAATGCTGATGGTTTCAAAGTCCTATTTGAACATTTGAACACCGAGACTTTTAATCGATTATACATTGTTTTTGGTGTAATGAAAGACAAAGACTTGGATGCTATTTTGCCACTATTATCACCAAATGCAACTTACTTTTGCTGCGCGGCCGACAACAAGAGAGCACTTTCATCTCAAGATTTATGCGATAAATTACTTGAAAAGGAGTTTAAAGCGATTTCATACGGTGCTGTTGAGTCTGCACTAAATGCGGCAAAGACAGTTGCAAACACTGATGATCTGATTGTAATTTGTGGAAGTAATTTTGTAGTTTCAGAAATTATTTAGAATATTATTTGCTACTCCAATTTTTGAGTTTATATTTGCCGTCCAACCCTTGAGGGCGCTTAGCTCAGTTGGTTCAGAGCACTTGGTTTACACCCAAGGGGTCGGGGGTTCGAATCCCTCAGCGCCCACCAAAAGAACCGCTTTTTAGCGGTTTTTTTATTTTGATGGAGTGTTTCTTTCATGGGTCATTAACTCAGTTGGTTCAGAGTGTTACCTTGACAGGGTAGAAGTCACTGGTTCGAATCCAGTATGACCCACAAATTAACTTTTTTTAAAAGCCTCATTTTGAGGTTTTTTTTTGTACTTTTCACAGTATTAAAGTTTTAATTTAGGTTTATGATATTCGATTTTAAAAAGCTCGTATTTGTTTTTTCAATTGCTTTATTGACTTCTTGTCAAAATGAACCCATTGGCGATTTAGCTCAAAATAATCAATTGGTGACAACTCCTTTTAATGAGAATTTTGGAGAAGTTATAACAGGCAGTATTATTGGACATGTTGTTAATCAGTCAGGACAGCCTGTCAATGGTGCTCTTGTGCGAATCGGCGAAGAAACTGTTACTACAGATGTAAATGGTGTATTCGTTTTACGTGATGTGTATATGAACGAGCGATTTGGCTATCTGACTGTGGAAAAGATGGGATTCATGAAAGGATCACGGGCTTTCGTCCCCGTCACTGGGACAAATGAATTGAAAATTATGTTGTTGACAAGTAATGCTGTTGCGACCATAGCCTCTGGTCAAGCTGAAACTGTAACTTTACCTAATGGTGCGTCAGTGCTATTCGATGGTGATTTTTCTACAGATGCTGGCCTTGCTTATGATGGGATGGTTAATGTCAGTATGCATTACCTAAACCCCAATGACTTGGATATCATGACTCAAATGCCTGGCATGTTATACGCTCAAAATGCAATGAATCAAGAACAAGTATTGCAGACTTTTGGGATGATGGCTGTTGAATTGACTGGTGCTTCTGGAGAAGTTATTCAGTTAGCAGAAGGCTCAACGGCTGAAATGAGTTTGCCAGTTGATGAAAACCTTCAAGCAGACGCACCCTCCACTATAAAACTGTGGCATTTTGATGATGTTAATGGATATTGGATTGAAGAAGGTGAGGCTAATTTAATAAATGGTAGCTACGTTGGTTTAGTATCTCATTTTTCGTTTTGGAATTGTGACGTATCATTGGATGCGATTTCCCTGTGTGTTCTTGCTGCTGATAATCAAGGAAATCCTTTGAGCAATATGAATGTAGTTTTAACCACTCCCGCAGGAAATATGAGCAGTGGTTATACCAATGCTGACGGCGAGGTTTGTGGTTATGTGCCAGGAAACACCATTTTGGAACTCTCTGTTTTGGATGCGTACAACTGCGAGTCAGCACCTTTGTACACCCAAAGTATTGGGCCTTTTATTGTTGATGCAACCACAAATGTTATTGTTCCAACTGGTAATTCACAAGTGGCTGAAACTGTAGTTGGTTTTTTCAACGACTGTAATGGTAATCCTGTAACTACAGGCTATGTTGGACTCAATTATCAAGGATTGGAGTACTATGCAACTGTTACTAATGGGGCTTTTGAAATTAGTCTGTTGAGATGTGATAATAACGTCACTTTTAATTTAAATGCTGTTGATTTTAGCAGCTTACAATCCTCAGGTGAAATTAATTATACCTTTTCAACCTCGTATACAGATATCGGAGAAATTTCGGCCTGTAATGCAATAGCTGAATTCGCTTACTACCAAATAGACGGTGGAAATGCATCCTATTTTGTACCTCCATTTAATGTAAATTTTGCCATTGGAACTCCAAATTCTTCCGGTTTTGATATTTTAACCATATACGGCTCAGATCAATCAGGTACTTCAGCTGATTGCTTATATATCTATTCTCATTTAGACCCGTCCTTGACAAATTTTCAAGGGGCATACAATGTGATTGATTGGGGATCGTCTTTACCAGGATTTATGCCTTTCGAATGTTTTGATGCCAGTCCAGTTAATAATAACATCATATTTAACCTTACTCATTTTGGTGGTGTTGGGGAATATGTCGATATAAATTATTCAGGAGATTATTTTGATAATGCAGGAAATCCTCACACGATAAATGGTATAATACATGTTTTAAGAGATGATTAAATAATTTCGAGGAGACGCTCTAGCGCCATTCCTCGCGAGCCTTTAATCAGAATTAAGGATTTCGAGAACGGTTGTTCTTGCAGTTGTTGTTTTACGCTGTCTACAGACTTGTGTTTGATTGCCTTTTTGGTTTGAGTTTCATAAAACCTTGGTCCCACCAGATAGATGTTACTGAGATTCATCGATTCAACAAGTGAAGCGATGCCTTGATGCTCAGAAGCACTAGAATCACCTAACTCGAGCATGTCACCTAAAACAACCACTTTCGAGCTGTTTTCTGTCTGAGATAAATGATCTAAAGCAGCACGCATGCTAGTTGGATTGGCGTTATATGCATCGAGAATGACGGTGTTTTTACCCCTTCTGATTATTTGAGATCGGTTATTTCGTGATTCATAACCCTCTATGGCCTTACAGATGTCAGCTGGTGGCACGTTGAAATAGGTTCCAACTGCAATGGCAATGGCTATATTGGTGAAGTTATAAGCACCTATGAGTTGACTTTTAGCAGTATGACCATCAAATTCAGCCACAACAGTAGTATTATTATTATTTGAATATGCAATGATACAATCATCATCGGGATTTAAGCCAAAGCGGTAGGTGTTGTCATAGCCTGTCAATTGGCTTAATTGGGTACTGTCGTTCGAATTGACAAAAATGGTTTTACGATGTTTTTTGAGATATTCATAAAGCTCAGATTTGCCTTGAATAACACCTTCGATACTGCCAAAACCCTCCAAATGGGCTTTTCCGAAATTTGTAATATAACCAAAGTTGGGTTCTGCCATTCTAGTAAGAAATGCGATTTCACCAATATGATTGGCTCCCATTTCTATAATGCCGATCTCAGTTGAAGCGTTCATAGTTAATAAAGTGAGTGGAACGCCAATGTGGTTATTGAGATTGCCTTGAGTTGCGTTAGTTTTGAATTTTTTACGCAGCACGGCATAAAGCAATTCTTTGGTGGTGGTTTTACCATTACTTCCAGTGATACCAATAATCGGAATACCTAGATGTATTCTGTGATAATGGGCTAAATTTTGTAGTGTTTGAAGTGCATTGTTAACCAAAATACATTTCGGATGATCTTTAAATTCGTCTACAATTGCGAAGGCGGCACCTTGCTCTATTGAAGATTCGGCATATTTGTTTCCATTGAAGTTGTCACCTTTTAACGCAAAGAACAGTCCGTTCTTAATCACCTTGCGGCTATCTGTGAACACATATGGGTGAGACAGAAATAAACGGTGTAAGGCTTTTATATCCATAATTTAAAAGTAACAAAAAAAGTCTCAACAAGGTTGAGACTTTTTGGAAATCAAATACAATGAATCAATTTCTTCTCTTGCGCTTAGAGTCCGACTTTGGACCTACTCGAGACATGGCACAACGGAAACCGATATAATCCGATGCCATTTCTTCAGGGAAATAGCGACGCTGCGCTGGATCAAGCCAATAGGCACGATCTCTCCAAGAGCCTCCTTTAAAAACACGTACTTTATCATTAACCAATGAATTACGTGTGTCTGAATCGTCCCATTTCCGCTCCAATGAATCATTTACGATTTCAGCTCTATGCTCAGGAGCGTCATACATTTGACTTGTAGTTACTTTTTCATCTTGATCGGCATCGTTTGGATCAAAATCATTTGCAAAGCGCAATGAACGGTTATCTCCATCACGGAAATTTCGATTATCACTTTGACTGAATTGTGTTCTTAAATAGGTTTCATTTTCGTCTACAGGAACTTGAATAATTTCACCAGGTAAAACACGTGCTACTGTTTTACCATTGCTTAGGGTATCGTAGGCGACCTCTTCTGAAGATGCCACTTTAACAGATCCGTCTGCATTGATCGCATTTTTTGTATAAACATTACCCCTATAATAGTTAAAGTCACTAAACTCATCGTCAACAATGGGACGATAAACATCTGCGACCCATTCCGCAACATTTCCGGCCATGTCATAGAGTCCGTAGTCATTTGGTTGGTATGATCTTACGGGAGCTGTAATGTCAGCACCATCGTCAGACCAGCCAGCAATACCGCCATAATCTCCTTTGCTTTGTTTGAAATTTGCTAATTGATCACCACGAAATTGGCGTTTTCCAGTTCGGGTATATTGTCCATCCCAAGGATATTTTTTTCTACCACGATAAACATTGTAATCTCTAAGATCAGACATCCCTAAAGCACCAAATTCCCATTCCGTCTCAGTTGGTAATCGATAGGATGGTGAAAGAATTCCAGTTTCTCGAGATGCATAAATACCAGTTGAGTCTTTCTGATTTCTTTTGCCTTGCATAATCTCAGTGTTACCGCCATATGTTTGTGTTGGCACATTGAGATACGTTTGCGTACTGAAGGTTTGTCCGCTATTCACATCGGTTATTTTTGCATCTTTTTTTAAGTAGCCTGAGGCTTCAAGGTTAGATTCGTTAACACGATCCGTTCGCCAATTTGCAAACTCAGTCGCTTGAATCCAACTGACACCCACAACAGGATATTCGGCATAGGCAGGATGACGTAAATAGTTTTCAACCATTTCTTCATTAAAACCTAGAGGGCTTCGCCAAACCAATGTATCAGGAATAGCACCTTGATAAATATTTTTATAATTCGATTCGCTCGGCGGGAAAATACGTTTCAGCCAATCTAAATATTCTAAATACATCAAGTTGGTCACTTCACTTTCATCCATGTAGAAGGATTGAACGTGCTGTTGATTTGGAGCGTTATTCCAATCATGCAATGGGTCATCTTGAACCCTGCCTTTGGTAAAGGTCCCTCCTTCAATAAAAACTAAGCCTGGGCCAGCATCTTGACCTTTGAAGTTGGTATTATACTGAAAGCCCCCTAATTTATCGTTGATTTTGAACCCAGTTGCTCTTGAAACATTACCTGATCCAGATGAATTTTTACAGCTAACAAATGTTAGTGCAATCATTACCATTACTAGGTTTTTCATCGAAATATAATTTTTAATACGCATGATATGCTCCTCTAATAAAACGAACTGCAATTTAATAATATTGACACATAAAACAACGATTTAAAAATAAAATCATTTTTTTAGTGTATCACCTTCTTGCTAACGCAATGAAAAGGGATTTATTACATATCTTGCGGTTATACTAAGGCGCTACTTATTTGCGTTGTCTGTTTATGCGGTCGATATATTTACTCATTGTTGTTTTTATTTTTGAATTTACTTCTGCCCAAGAGCGCAATTTTGATATCAAATGGGGTAATTCGCAGACCTTTGATAATGGTATTTCCACGCATGTAATTCCAAGTTTTGATGCGGAGCATTTCAATTTTAATGGCGAGACTTTAACATTCGTAGCTCAGTGGCCAGAAAATGGGCAAATAGTCAAAAATTCGGCTAAATTGACTTCAGTCAAAACGATTCCAATGAGCAAGCAAGAATTGCTTGATCTTGATCCAGCCTTTATATCAAGTAACATTCGATTTAGTCTAAAATCGACCAATTCGAGGGGGGCTACAGCTGCTATGCTAGAG
>Ga0206131_10004985_pt1 | contig 14251 bp, 6 predicted proteins | sample Helgoland_Spring_FD_148636 | JGI IMG/M metagenome (GOLD analysis project Ga0206131, IMG submission 148636) | Pelagic subsurface seawater microbial communities from Kabeltonne, Helgoland, North Sea - Helgoland_Spring_Bloom_20160517_1 | ecosystem: Environmental > Aquatic > Marine > Epipelagic ...
TCCGGGTAGTGGAACCTTAGATGTTAATGGTCAATCTTTTTCAATAACAGCAAGTCCGCAAACTGTTACACTCACGGGCTTAGTTTCCGATGGAAATCCTGTTGATGTAACAGCAAACTTTTCTGCAGATCCAGCATGTTTATTGGTTTCTAATTCACTTTATAACGCCCCTAATAGTTGCACCTGTGGAGCTGATGCTGGAACAATATCGCAATAATTAATGGTACATGAGATTCTATTTATCCATATCAATAATTCTATTAATAGGTTTTGTTTCACTCAATTCTTTTGCTGCTTGTGATTTTACAACTAGTCAAAATGTGTTAATAATTCCTGGAGGTAATCACAACAGTTCTGCAGGATATACACAATTGTATTTATTGACAGATGAAAATGGTGTCATAGTTTCCACGAGCTTTACTGGAGGTTTTGGGACCCAAAACTTTGGCTCATACAATGCCTATGCTTATAATTATGAGTCTGTTAACCCGCCCTCTACCTTACCAAGTATTGGTATAAATATAAACCAAATAACCGATGGTTGCGGAACATTTTCAACAGCGCTCCAAATTACTGTATGTAACAGCAGTATTTTGACAGTTTGCGAGGATTCGGGAAATGATATTATTATTGCAATGAATTCCGATTTTAACGCGACAGCCAATTATGAAGAGGTTATAGTTATTGTGGATGATGCATCTGGAAATATTATTTACGTTTCTAATTTGGACCCATCCTCTGGAAGTGTCAATTATAGTACGACTTCCGTCATAGGAGACTTAACCAATGGGAATTACACCGCATATCCAGTTAATTATGAGAATTCAGAAACACTTATTGGATTAGGATTAATAATTGGAAATCCATGGACCGGAATATTTGGAACATCTTGCGCCTTAAGTTCTTTAGGAGCCAGCATTACGGTAGATATTTGTTGTGGTGCAGACGCAGGAGTAACATCTGCTCAAACTAGCGACCCGAGTAACAACGATTTTGTTTTATGCTGGAATGAATCTATTACATTAGAAAACTTGACTTATGCCCTACCCGGAATTGGTTTAAACGAAGGATTTGGGTATGCCGTATATAGCTCCCCAATGCCTGGTGCAGTTCCTAGCGTTACTGACCCCAATTTCATAGAATTCTTGATTGGAACTGGAGCAAATGCTAACTTATCCTTAACAAATGACGGTTCATATACGCCTCCTTTTATTAATAATCCCAACCAAACTATTTATATCTATCCGGTTACATTTGACGACTTGACGATACCTTCAATAGATAACAACGGAGATAATTGCTATGACATAGGCTCTGAAATAGTAATAACATTTTTAAATGACATAATAGCCCCTAATTCACAGGATTGTTTATCCAGCTCGGGTATTTATACAATTTCAGGTGGATATCCGGAATTTTTCTTAGGCAATTACAACATTACCAATCAAGGAAATGGAACGCTATCTTCAACAATACTTTCTAATAGTGGCGGAAATGTTTCGGTTACCAACCTTACCATAGGTGATGTTTACAACATTGAAATTACAGATGATAACAATTGCACTATATCTACAGCACCTGAACTTTACCCAAGCAACCTTAGCTATGATTCAATTATTACAACTCCTCCATCATGCAATTCTATTTGTGACGCCGCGATAACCATATATTCATCTAGTGCCTCTCAATATAGTTTCAATGGAGCTACAGCTACCGGAAACTCTACAGAATCTAGTTTATGTGGAGGCAATATTACGATTACAATTGAAGATAATGGATGTGTTATTGATTCCACAATAATTATTCAAGAGCCCTCTCCAGTATTAATTACCAATTCAAACGATACCACAATATGTATTGGAAGTGACATTTCGCTTTTTGGCAATGCTCAAGGAGGAACGCCAGGTTATGAATATTACTGGAATACTAATATAGACAATTCCGTAATTAATGTTACTCCAGTGGATGACAGCACCCTATTTGTTTATGCTTTAGATGCAAATAGTTGTTCATCTGATACGAATCAAATTTCTATTGTATTATTTGATTCCTTAACTGTTCAGGGCAATATTCTTGATTCGATATGTGTAGGTGAAAGTTTACTTTTAACAGCAACGGGAGCTGGAGGAGACAACAACCTTATTTATACATGGACAAACAACGATGGGTCTGGATGGACAGCTTCTGGAAATAGTGTTAATATTTCACCACAGAACTCTACAGTCTATTCTATTGAGTTAACGGATAACTGTGGATCACCTTCTGTAAATCTAGAAATTGAAATCTTAGTGAATGAATTACCAAACACTGTGATTAGTGCAAATTTTATTAACGGCTGCTACCCTCTTACTGCGGAGTTTATAAATAATACAGTTAGCACTAATGGAAATTGTAACTGGTCTTTTTCAAATGGTGAAACTAGTAACTTATGCAATCCATTTATTACATTTGATACACCTGGATGTTTTGACGCGACATTAACTACAGAATCTGTATCAGGTTGTAGCAATACGGAAACATTTCAATCCATTGTTTGTGTAGAAGAATATCCTGAAGCTGGGTTCAGTTTCTTACCTAACTTCCCTAACACATATAATTCACTTGTAAATTTCAATAATGCATCTATTGACAATATTACTAATTCATGGAGTCTTAATGGCACGGAGTTTTCCAACGAGATAAATCCATCTTACCAATTTGATGGGATAAGTGGAAACTACGATATATGTTTAACCGTTACTAATAATTATCAATGCGAAAATACATTTTGCGAGAACATTTTCATTCAAGACTTGTTTAGCCTTTATGTTCCCAATACTTTCAGTCCGAATGGGAATGGGGTTAATGACTTATTTGGACCTGTATTATCTGATAACTTACTAGACTATTATGAAATGTGGGTCTTTAATCGTTGGGGGGAGATTATATTCTACACCGATTTGGCTGATCAATATTGGGATGGAACTGTAAATTCAACACCAGTTCAACAAGATACTTATGTATGGCGTATAAAATATAAACAAGCTAATATTTCTGGATTAAATGAAAGAACCGGACATGTAAATTTAATCCGGTAAAATTGAATCGCAAATGAGTTTATTTTGAATTTTAGCTGTCGCCCAATATTCAAAATCAAACAATTTAAATGGGATACTTTCAAACTTATCTTTCTTAAACTCTTTCATAGCATTTCGTAATTGTTTCAACTCATTCATTCTAACATCACCGTTATCAATTTTCCCCTGAAAACTCATGAATTTAATTAGCTCCTTTTCCACCTTATATAATCGCTTCTTCTTTTTGAAGTAGTTCAGTGTATTCTTGGTTAGGTATTCAATCGAAAAGTCTCTGTTTAACTCAAAATGGATTAATATATTCATTAGTTTAACAACAGAGAGTAAATCATCTCTAAGTTTAAAATTGTTATCATTCAGTATTAAATTAGTAAACCTAAGTGCATTGTTATATTCACCTGAAACAATATAATATTTAGTAACTAAAAAGTAGTATTCATATAATTGCGGCTTTACCACATATCCTTTAAACTTTTCCAAACTCGGCTTGTTATTTTCGATTAGAATCTTAGAGTCTTCATACCTATCCTGATTTAAATATAATCCTAAGCGAATGATATTACTATAAAAAAATACCCGAGCACTTATATTGTAAGAAGTTGGAATGCCAAATTTCTCTTTGGTATTTTCCAATTTCTCCAGTACACGCAAAGCTTCTGCCTCAAGTCCATTATCAAGATATGCATTTACTAAATTATATAAGGAAGAAACATATCCAATCGTAGAATATTCAATTATGTAGGGATATTCTTCATATTGATGAGTCATTAACTGGGAATACTTTAAAGTTTGAGCTTTATTCCCTATAAAATAGGAATATGTTAAATTCAGCCCATTAATATACATCTGTCCCCTATTGCTCATTGAATACTTCGAATTATTGATTTTCTTATTTTTCGCAAATGTTTCAAGAAGGTTAGAATCCTCATTCGATCTTGAAAGTCCCATTTTAACTTGCTGATCATAACTATCAGTAGTTATCTGTTGAATGGAATTAAAATTCGTAATGATTGCTAAAAATTCATTTGCTTTAGCAATGTTTAATGAAGCTTCTTCATAAAGGAACTGCTTAGATAGCAGTTCTGTTTTTATTTCGTTTAAAACTAAACATTGGGTAAATAACTCACTTGTTGTAGCAATTTTTGAGGCTTTTTTAACCAGTTTTAAAGCTTGGCTATATAATCCCTTGTGGTAAAGAATTTCGATGCTTTCAAGCAATTGATAGATTTGAGTTTTGGAGTTAAATGAAGCGTGAAACGCATTTAAGCCTCTAAGTATTAAATTATATAAGTAATTCTTTTCAGCGGATAAATTTTTAACGAAAGATTGTTTTTGTAAAATATCTTCGTCATAATCCTCCGATTTATCCATAAAATTAAATAGCAGAACATAATCATTGTTTTGTCCAATAACGTGTTTTGAAGAGTATATCTTAAAATACCTCTTTTCAGACATCGTCATAGACTTTATTAATTCAAATAAAGCATGTTTTACCTTCATCAGACCTTTTATTTTTTTCAAATATAAGGAATATTGAACAGGATTGATGAGAAAAAAAGAGTGGCGCTAACAACACTCTTTCAGTATTTGTGGGTTTTTGATTTAATCTAAAGAACTTTCAGCTCTACTCGTCTATTCCGCATGTGGTCATCATCGGAGCATTTTACGCCATTTTTACAATGATTAACGAGTTTAGACTCACCATAACCTTTCGGATTCATTCTAGAAACGTCAATGCCATGATCTATAAGCCATTTGACAGCTGACTCCGCTCTTTTTTGTGATAATCGTTTGTTGTATGAATCGCTTCCTCTTGCATCCGTGTGAGCACTTAATTCAACCGTTATTTTACTATGATAATTTAAGTATTCAAGAATTTTCTCCAAAGCAGGTATTGACTCATCCCTTATCGTTGCTTTGTCATAGTTAAAATAAATTTTATCAATGGTGATAATTTTATCTTTTTCCGCAACTGGAATTAATTCTAAATTTCCAAACTGAGCTATAAAATCTTCTCTATCGTTTGCCGGCACTATTATTTCCTTTGGTTCAAACCCTTTGGCATAAAAGGTAATTAGAAACTCTTTGTTTTTGGGAAGTATTAATTCAATTTTACCACCTTGGTCTGTTTCCTCTATTTTATAAAACACATCTTCCAAGTCAGGTTCGATGGTCACCTTAACACCTTGTATTGGGATTCCTGTAATTCTATTCATTGCAACTCCTCTTATCGTATCCGGGTAAATAATTTCGATTTTTTCGAAACCATATATATGATCATAACCATGCGTTCCTGAACGATTTGAAGAGAAATATCCATGTTCTTGGTCTGGGTGCATTACAAATCCAAAATCGTCTTTACTCGTGTTAAAAGGCTTACCTATATTTTTGACATTTACTAATTCTCCATTTTTAAAGCTCGCTTTAAAAATATCAGCTCCACCGAAACCCATATTTCCTTTAGAGGAATAATAGATTGCATTTTCCATGCAAAATGGTGTCATTTCATTGGAAGCCGAATTAATGGAAGGCCCCATATTTTGTGGTTTTGACCATACGGTATCTGTTTTGTAACTAACGTACAGATCATAACCTCCGAATCCACCCTCCATATTAGAAATAAAATAGAGTGTACGACCATCTTTTGATATGCTAGGATGCGTGCAGCTATATTCATTACTGTTAAACGGCAACTCCTTTTTGTTTACCCATCCTGAATCAGATAATGAGACTTGGTAAATCTTAAGAATATTAACTCCTTTTGAGCTAATTTCATATCCCCTTTTTTTTCTTTTTCGTTCTTTATACTTGATTCTTTCAGAAGCGTTTCCGGTATAAAACATTGTCTGCTGGTCTTCAGTAAAACTTGGAGAACCCTCATAAAATGATCGATTCAATTCACCTTGATAGGCTACAGAATTTTTAAAAACTGAATCATTTTCTTTCTCTGCGAATGATATATCATAAAATGTTGTCTTGATATCAAAATCTTCGGATTGAGACTGACTATAAACCAAACCGTTTTTAAAATATCCTACACCCAAACTTCTACCACCTGTTTCCAAATTTGTTTGATAAATATGGAAACTTTTTATAGAATCTTTATGCTCTATTGCCCAGCTACAAGCTTTTTCGTAATAATCAATCACGGAATATTTCCCTGAATAGGAGCCATAGGTTTCATAGGCATCGATTGCTTCATCGTATTTTTCATTGTTTCGAAGTATATGCGCATATTGCAACCATGCTTCAGGATTTTCAATTATGGCATATTTTAAAATAATTGCATACTGCTTTTCAGCATTTTCATAATCAAACAATCGATAATAAGCTAAAGCTTTTTGTGATTGCGCATGTAATTTTTCTGAAGAATCTATTTCTGTTGTTAAAGCATTTTCGTAGGATATAAGTGCTTCTTTGTAGAAATGATGATCCATATTAAAATCACCATCTTTAACCCAATTCTTTTCTTGCGTAAACCCATTTAAGGTAGTTAGCAGTAGACATATAATATATAAATTCTTTATCCCCATATTTAAAATCTTGGAACTTCAATAATTGGAACGGCATTATCTTTAATCAACTCAAATAATACAATTATTTCATGTGTTCCATTTGAATATGAACCTATTTGATCTAAATTATAGTCATAGGCATAGCCCAATTTTAATTGTGGATTAATACGATAATTTACCATTGCTATTAACTCCTTACTTGTTCTATAAGATAATCCCGCGCCGATAAAATCCCGATAAACAACTTGACCATTTAATCCTATCTGCAGAGGTGCTCCTGAAACTTGCTTAACTAAAATTGAAGTATTTGACTTCCAATTTTCGTTTATATCAAATTGGTATCCACTGTGGAGGTAGTAATGAATATTTGCTGCATCAAAACTAGTTATCCCTGCTGCTATTCCTGATGTTTCAATTTTATTTTTTAAAATATTTGGAACAGCAAATCCAAAATAGAATTTATTTCTAAAATAATAGGCACCAAATTTAGCATTTGGCATTACAAACGTTTTTGTATCGGATTGAAAAACAGGGTCTCCAGATTGAATTACATCCAATTGCCCAAGATTTGATTGCATCAAAATCATTGTGCCAGCAATACCTAAAGTCAAATAATTTCTATCGTTAAATTTTAATTTGTAAGAGTAAGCTATGGATAAGTCTTTAATGTTGCTTATCCCAATTTTATCATTTATTAAAGTTAGACCAACAGAATGATTACTGTTTTTTATGGAGGAATTAACGCTGAAACCAGCTATTTCAGGAGCACCTTCAAAACCTGTCCATTGATTTTTATAAAATAGTGCACCATTTAAATTGGAATAACTACCGATTACTGATGGGTTAATGAATGGTTGATACATCATATTTTGGCTAATATGATACTGATTTTGTGAAAAACCAACAACGACACTTATAATGAATGATGCACTGAGTAATATTTTTTTTATCATAACAATAGGTTTTAATTTCTTCTCAATTCAATAAAACCATTGTATGGTTGAATTCCTTCTGCATGAATATCTAAAATGTAATAATAGGTTCCTTCAGTCACTTGGTCTCCTGTTATTTTTAATTTTCCGTTGGTAGTTGATCCTATCCAATCATTTAGATAAGGGCCTGCACTGAAAACTTCATCTCCCCATCGATTGAAAATAATGATTTCGTTATCGGGATATTGATCTAATCCTTCTATTACAAATGTATCGTTGAATCCGTCTGAATTTGGCGAAAATCCGTTCGGAATATGCAGGGGAACTAAATCCTCTACGGTAATATAAACAGATGCATTTTCACATTCCAATGAACAAAATTCATCACATATGGTATATACCAGGCTATCGATACCAGAATAACCATCATTCGGAGTGTAGGTCAAATTACCCATTAAATCAACCGTTGCAACTCCATTTTCTGGACCATTTACTATTTGAATTGTTGTGACATCTCCAATATCATTCGTGTCAATTATAACTATTACTTCTGTTGATGGATCTGTCATAGCGTAATCGTCTTCTGCTAATACAGTTGGAATTGGATCGGAAGATATTGTTGTATCTATGGTTGCTATGCAATTATTTGTATCTGTAATAACCAATGAATATGAACCAGCAGTTAATCCATTTATGTCCAAAGTATTTCCAATCACGGAAGATCCATCAGACCACTCTATTTGTATGACACCATTACCTCCGTTAACTGAAATGCCTGTAATGCTTCCGTTTGATTCGTTACAGGTTGTATTTTCTATTGCCAACGAGTTTAAATCCAGAGATGGTCCATCTAAATCTGACAAAGAAAATGGTCCTGCGGTTGATACGCAATTATTCGCATCTATTACTGTTAAGGTGTAGTTTCCTGCTGATATAGGAAAAAGATCTAAATCGCTAGATATAATAGAACTACCATCGGACCATTCATAGGAAAGAACTCCGTTTCCACCGGTTACTATAAGCCCTGTTATACTTCCATTATTGTTTCCACAAGTTTCATTAACCACTGCGGAGGAGGAAATATCAATATTAGCGGCACCATTGTTACCGATGAACAATGCTTGAACTGAATCTTGACATCCTAGTGCATCGGTAACCACAACTGTATAAGAACCAGCGGTAGTATTTGTTATGTCTTGATCATTAGAAATTAATCCTGATAAGTTTGTCCATTCCCAATTATAGGATGGCTGACCTCCAGAAACAGTTATTCCAGTAATTGACCCATCACTACTGCCACAAGATGATGGTGTTACCAAGTAATTATTGGTATCCAAAAAAGGATCACTCAAAGTAACAACTACGGGAAAAGAAGTTGAGCTTTCACAGCCATTAATAATGCTTGTTTGCGTTGCGTAATATGTATTTCCGTTAATTAATAATTCACTTGAACTTAAGAGGTTAGTATTGGAAATATCCGAGTACCAAAGAACTGAATTCCCTATTATTGCAAGGTCGGACACCATTGGAATTTCATCTGCACAGAACGACTGGGTATTACTGCCGGATGGCGCTAATGTATCACTTTCTATTACTAAAACATTAGAAGTGGCTGAAGTAAGGCATGGTAAATTTGGAAAAACTGTGTAAGTATAGGTAAGACCGCTATTCGTCCAGGTTCCTCCTGGTGATGGTGTTCCGTTCAAAGAGGTAAATAGCTCAGCATTTGTAGGAACAGTTCCTTGACATATTGTCAAATTCCCTGAAGTTCCAGCATCTGGCTGCGCTTGCTCCGTTACAACTATATCTGCGGATGCATCAGGACAACCTAATGAAGTAACTGTATAAGTATATGTTAATCCAGAATTAGTCCAAGTACCTCCTGCATCTGGTATACCGTTTAAAGAGGCAAACAACTCTGCGTTTTGTGGTGCGGTTCCTTGACAAATTGTCAGAACTCCGGGCAATCCTGCATCACCTGCATCGTTAATGCTGACTATTACTTCAAAACGAAAACTAGTATCACAACCTGGAGTTTCATCAGCTGCCCAATAACTATTTCCATCTATTAAAGCATCGTTGGGTAAATAGCTAGTTCCCAAAGTTGATGAATTATACCAGGCAATAGCAGGACCACCTGTTACGACTAAATCAGCAATTGTTGGTGAATCGCTTGAGCAAAATAATTGACTCGAATTCCCAGAAGGAGTTGGATTTATACATATAGGCGAATAGCATGAACCAACCAAAATTGGACAGTTTGTGGCAGGGGAAGTTGAATTTAAAGTCGTATTACTGAAATTAATTCCCGAACCGGTTGCTGATGGATTCCCAGAATTTTGAATATTAATTGCACCTGTATTATCTTGTCTAATATCCAGAGAAGTTCCAGACCAACTGCATTCATTCACACTAAGAGTGGCAGCATTTCCACTTCCAACTCGCACATATATATCATTTCCTTCGCTTGAAGCAGAATTACCAGCAAATGAACAAGTATCAATATTTACAAAAGCTGCAGAGCCCGATCCTGAAAAACTTGTATTTATTGAAATAGCACCACCTTTTCCGGAATTAGTGACACTATTCCCAGAAAAAGAACATTGAGATATATTTACAAAAGCTCCTCTTCCAATGGTAATAGCTCCGCCATATTTAGGTCCTGCACCAGAATTTGTTGAATTATTACTAAAACATGTACCTCTGACATTTAACACGGATCCTGAAACAAAAACTGCACCACCAGTACCTGAAGTATTTTCATTGTCTGCTACAATAGAATTATTGAGGGTTACAACTGTGGTTGCATCACCTACAACGTAAAGCGCAGAACCACCCTGCAGCGCTTTAAAATTTGATGAGAATGAGTAATTATTAAATACAACGGTGTTTCCATTTCCTTCTATATTGACGCCTCCACCTGCAACGCTCGTTGGAGAATTACAATTAGAACCTCCACCATCAAACTCAACTGAAGAACCCCCGCGAATAACAATTGTAGCTGACCCACCTCCCGGCATACTATCCTGAGCTAAAACATCATTTATTGTAACATTCGAAGCCCCATCTATCAATATACCATAAGCATCTCCGCCAAAATCATACCCCGTAATTGTAAATCCTTGGAAAGTAACATTATCAGCAGTTATTGTTCCGAACCTTTCAAAATCTCCCCCGCCCATATCATGATCAAACTCGGTAAGCAAACTACCTGCACCTATAATTGCAACATTATTAACATCAAAAAGGAGATTTTCATCTAATTGATAAAACAAACCTGCATCAACAAAAACAGTGTCACCAGAAACCAAACCAATTGTATTAACTGCATGTGTTAAAGAAGCAAATGGAGCAGCTGTTGTCCCTGGGTTTACATTATTACCAATCGCAGTAGTGTAAATATCTCCAATTATTGAACCGTCGTTGACGTAATAATTAGTAGCAGAAGCTTTTAGAGAAAAAGCGAACACGATGAACAATACAATTATTTTATTCATTTTTTTTAATATTATAACAAGGTATAAATATCAATAACATTACTAAACTACTCAAATAAAATAGTTATAAAAATAAAAAGTCTGATTAGATAATTATAACCGTATAAAGGTCGCAATTTAACTCAATAATAAGTGATTTATTCTTGATTTTCAAATATTGTACCAGCGCTAATTGGTTTTATAGTTGAAACCATGGAAATTAGTTTTGTAAACGCTTGTATGTTATTCTGTAGCCGAAAATATATCTTTCGAAAGAAGCTTAGATAGATTTAAATAAGCTGATTTCCGTTTTAGAGTTGGAAGTCCGCATTGTTTAAAATTAATTATACTTCTCTGCCAGAAGACTAATCCTTTCTTTTATTCTATTAACAAATATCAAGGGCTTAAGAACTCTTGCGACTTCTCCAGTTCTTAATATTAAACTTTCAAGTCCATAATTTGCTGCAAAAAAAGTTCAAAAACAGCATGGGGATTAGATCTACTAATTTCTTTCCTTTTTGAATAGCTTATTATAACTAGAAACCGTATCAAAAAAGTATACAAGTTTCATGGTTACTGTATTTCTTTGTCCTGCATCAAGAACGGTCCCAAGATTATTGAAATAAGTAAACTGCGTATTGTTATCGTCCGTTTGAAAAGCATTCTTGTAAACCAAATTAATAAAACCTCCAGGGGCAAATTGCCAAGCAAAAATCAAATCGGTATTAAATGCATTAAAGTTAAAGTCTGAACTTCCCTGAAATGCATCGTCTCTTATAATATATCCGCTGTCATCCAGATCACCATAGTAATCATATTCTCCATAAGACCAATAATGTCGTATTCTGAGTGTTAATGATAGGTTGTTTTTAAAAACATATTTTCCTTTCATTATGTTCACTAAAGTTCGAACATCTCTTACGCCATATTTAGGTAATCCCTCAAAATATCCAGCAAAACCAGCACCATTATACAAAACCGAATAATTGGATGAAGGGGTTAAGGAAAATTTATCGCTAAAACGTATGATTGGTGAAACATTAAATTCAAAATATTGATTAACAATATAATCTGTAAAATAACCTTTGCCAAATCCAATATTTGCATCTAAAGCGAATTTTTTTCTATAATCTGAGGATAGACCTATACCATTATAGTAATATTCGGGTATAATAAATTCCTGACCAGCAACTCTAGACTCAAACAAGTCAATCCCATCCCCCACTTGAGAGCTCATATTTATGAAAATTGTATTGAAACTTTTCAAATCAAAAATATATCTTGCCGAGTATTGTTTCTTGAGAATTTTTCCTGATGAATAATCTTGATCTATATCAAAAGAAAATCGATTAAAATTTCTATTCAATATCCAAAATGGATTGTATTTATTATACTCCAATTCAATAGAATGCGTTCTAATATTTGTAGTAAAATTTATACCTAAATCGTTGGGATTAAAACTTGGTGATTTACTTTCGCTTGAGAGTGAATACTTAAAGTTTCCTTTTATTTTGGCCACATTGACAAAATAACTAAGCCCATCATTATCGCCAACTTCCAATAAATTATTTAGCATATTAGTATCACGTTGTGAAATTTTCATATCTCCAGCTAATGCATATGTTGAATTCTTCGAAATAAGATCTACTCCTAATGCCGAAACATTCCCATCGATGTATCCGCCAGCCCTTGTGGTACTTAAATTAATAAAATAGATAGAACTATTGTTTTTTAAATTCTGATCCAAAGAAATTATATTATAATTCACCAGTGGGTTGGTTTCAATTTCACGTGTGTTTCCTGTTAAATCATCTAATACAAGCGCATTACTTGAGGCAGTTATTGCATTCATTACCCCAATTCCAAGACCTTTTTTGTTACGTCCAGATATTTTTGCAACATTAATGAGCCGTGTGTTTGACGGATTATTAATAACCCGTTCAGTAGAGTCTAGATTAAATAGGTTTTGACTGTTTTGAATGGGTGTGCCACCAATTCTTCTGGAATAAAATAAATCCCCACGATTAAACAAATCAACACCCTCCTGAAAAAAGGGCCTTTGTTCTTCAAACTCAACTTCAAACGCTCCTAAATTTTTAACGATATTATCCGATCGCACTTGTGAAAAGTCCGGCAGTAGCGACATGTCAAGCGTAAAACTTTCATTTAAGCCCAGTTTAAGATCAGCTCCGGCGCCATACCCCACTGTAGTCTCACCATTGTCAACATCTATAAAAGAAGAAGTGTATGGCGAAAGTGACAGGCGAAGAGGAGCTTTGATATTATCTAAACCTTTTAATAACCCCCAATAATTCAACTCTGTTTCTACCTCTTTGGGTACTAAAGACCATTGTAAACCTGTTCTGGTTCTTCTGAGATTTCTTTCAAACTGGACTCTCCAAACTTGCTTGTCTCCATTAGGAAAACGAATTGCATAATAAGGTATTCGCATTTCAACAATCCAACCATCTGAAACAATTTGGACTGCACTTTGCCAAACTGCATTAAAAGAGGGATCTGAAATTCTAGAATCTGATTGAACTCCAGATGCTGCTACTGAAAATGTAAAAGCATCTAGCATTTTATTGTATGTATCTATCGAAAATGAAAACCCATCCGAATTTAACTCATCATCCCGCTCTCCTAGTTGTGCTAAAATACTGTCGGGGCTGCTATCATAGCAATATCCCAGTACGTAAATATTACTATTGTCATAAAGGACTTTTACTTCGGTTTTAAACCTGGGCTTATTACCTTCTGTTGGATTTTGCTCTAAAAAACCAGTTGCAATATCAGCAGTTTTCCATTGTTCTTCTGCCGCAAAACCATCGATAGTAATTTTATCAATTGCCCTTGACGCTTTTAAATTTTTTTCTTGACCAAATGAAAAATTGCACAAGAAAAAAAATAGGAATATGTAAAAGTTTTTATTCAGAATTAGTAAAATTTTTCCAAATGTAATAGAACCCATTGCGATTCTATATCTAACATTAAAGAATTGTTATGAGCGGTTATCAAAAAAAAATAAAAAGTGCCGCCATAATCACAAGTATAAAAAACCAAGATTAATGTAATAACCTTATATTGTATGCCTTAAGTATAGAAAATGAAAAAACAACAAATTAACACCTTAAAAGAACAGTTTATACTATCCAAACATATTACGCATCTTAATCATGGTTCTTTTGGTGCTTGTCCCAAACCTATTTTCGATAATTACCAATTTTGGCAATTAAAACTAGAACAAGAACCGG
>Ga0206131_10004988_pt1 | contig 14242 bp, 21 predicted proteins | sample Helgoland_Spring_FD_148636 | JGI IMG/M metagenome (GOLD analysis project Ga0206131, IMG submission 148636) | Pelagic subsurface seawater microbial communities from Kabeltonne, Helgoland, North Sea - Helgoland_Spring_Bloom_20160517_1 | ecosystem: Environmental > Aquatic > Marine > Epipelagic ...
TCTGATGCTTATGGTAATATGGCTGGTGTATTTATAGAAGCTATAAAAGAACTAAAAGCAGAGGTTGATAGTTTAAAACAAGAAATAAAAGAACTAAAAAAATAAATTATGGCTTGTCCTGATATATCACAAGATGAGATTACAATGCTTAAAACAGCAAGAGAACGATTAGGTTATGGATATGATGGAACTTTTAGTGTAACTGGTCCAATATATATGTCAGATTTACAAAGAATATCTGGCGGCAATTCTAGTGGCTCTGGCAATTCATATTTAGCAGTTAACACATTAAATCCGATAGAAAACCGACCAGATGGATCAAACCCATTAGAATTTGAAGAGTTTAGTAAATATAATCAAACTGTAACTAGAACAGCATTCCAATATGTAGATGGCACTAGTGCTAGTAATGCTTGTGCTTTTGCAATTCCTAGTGGTGATGTTTTATATCATACTGATACAGAAAATTTAGTACCAGATGCTGGTGGTGGACAATATACAGCGTACACTACTATAAGTGGAGCAGCACATCCGCCAGTTGGTTATTATGCTATTTACTCAAATGATAATTTTCCAGCCGCTAGTGGCAAATACATACAAGTAGGTAACAATGGATCAATCTTAGCTGTTGGTGATTGTTCTTAGCTGTTGGTAATTGTTAAAATAAATGTTTAAATTTGTAAAAAATTAATATTATGGCAAATATTTATAGTTGGGAAATTTCACAGTTTAATGCTAAAATACAAGAGGGTGATAATCAAAATGTTATTTATGAAATAATATTTGTTTATGTTGTATCTGATGGCGAAGAAAATCCTACAACAGCCAGACAAGTTGGTGTACAACATATTGAATACAATCCAGAAAATCCTTTTATACCCTACGAAGATTTAACAAAAGAAATTGTTGTTGGTTGGTTAGAGTCAACAGTAAACATAGAACAATTAAAAGAACAAGTTGATTTATTGCTATATCAAAAGAAAAATCCAGTTGATGAGATTTTATATCCAAATTGGAATGATCCAGTATAAAAATTAATAATTAAATAAATAAAAATGAGCAAACTAGAGGAAAAAGAATTAAAATCTTTACAAGAAAATCAAGGGAAAATTAATCAAGTTGTATCTAATATGGGTGCAATATCTATTCAAAAAATTAACTTAGAAAAGTCAAAGGAATCTTTAATAGGTGAATTGAAAAAAATAGAAGATGAGCAAAACGATCTTAAAAAAGAGCTTGAGGAAAAGTATGGAAAAATATCAGTTAATTTAGAATCTGGCGAATACGAAATTATCCCAGAGCAAGAATAAATTATGGCTGTTATAAATGCCACTAGCTATTTATTATTAAAAGATACAACAGTTATTGGGCATTCTAAAAACACTACATTTAGTGTTAATACTGATTTACCAGATGCTACTACAAAACAAAGTTTAGGATGGCAAGAGGTTATTCCAGGTGTTAAATCTGGTACTCTTAGCATTGAATGTTTAACAAATTATCAAGACACTTTAACTTTTGATGATTTAGCAGAGATGCTTATAACCAAAGAAAAAGCAGTATTTTATTTTAAAGATGTTGTAAATCCTAAGCTAATTGTAAGAGGTGAGGGATTTATTAGCACTATTGATGAAACCGCTGAGTTTGAAACTGCAACTAGCTTTAATGTTGAAATAAACCTTACTGGTATATTTACAATAACAGATCCTAGCGAGGGTAAGACATGGGATAATGTGTTTGACAAGTGGGAAGATATTGCCACAAACTGGGAAGATGTATAAAATTTTTATTTGTATATTTGTATTGAATTAATTATTAAAAATATATATTATGCCAACAGTCGGAGTATTTAATGGAACCAATTTATTGTTAAAATTTGCAGCTGATGGCTCAGCACCAGCAGTTATTGGACATTCAACATCTTGTTCACTTTCGCTTTCTAATGATTTACCAGAAGCAACTACTAAAGACAGTAGTGGTTTTCAAGAAGTTATAGCTGGAGTAAAAAGTGGTGAAATAAGTTTTGAGGGATTAGTAAATTATGATCATGCTAACAATGCTATCGAGGCAGCAGATTTACTAATTGCTAGAACTAAAGTTGATTGGTCATTTGGAACTGGTGTTACTGGCGATCCATTATATAGTGGTGAGGGATTTTTAAGTTCAGTAGAAATGAGTGCTGAAATGGAATCACCAGTTAGCTATTCTGGATCTATTACAGTTACTGGAGCTATTTCAAAAGCATAAAACTTTAAGAATATAAATAAATGGGTGTGGTTTAAGGAGCCATGCCCTTATATACATACATTATGGCAAACAAGAAGAGAGGTTACTATACCCTAAAAATAGGCGGCAAGATGCGAACTATGCATTTTTCAATGAATTTCTGGTCAAACTTTACTGATGAATTAGGTATATCAATTGAACGAATTGGTGATGTTTTTACTAATGGAATATCAATTACAACAATTAGAGCTTTAGTTTATTCTGGTTTACTAGCACACGATCAAGAACAAGGTAATATTATTGATTATAATAAGTTTCAAGTAGGTATGTGGCTAGAAGATTTTGGTGGTGATAAGTTGAATAAGGTAATTGAATCAATGATGGAATCTAGGATCCTAGGAAATGATTTAAATATGGGTATTGCTAGGAACATAAAAAAAACATCTAAGCCAACAAAAGAGGGAAAGTAAACAGCCAACTTGATTGGGATTCTCTTTTAGATTTTTATATTGGTCAAGTTGGCATAAACCCAGATACTTTTTGGATAAATACTTGGAAAGAAAATCACTTAATGGGTGAGGCACACATGATTAAATGCAATTTACAATGGGAACAAACAAGGTATTTAGCAAGTATGTTATATAATGTTAATTGTAATAAGAAAGCTCAAATGATAACACCAGATAAATTATTTCCTTTGCCACAAGATGTTTATTTAGAACGAGGTAAATCAAAATCTACAAAAGAAGAAATGCAAAATTTCCTTAAGGAAGTTAATTCTAAAAAGATTGAAAAATAAGTGGCTTATTTTTTTTGTATTTTTACATAAATTTTAGATATGTCCACAAGTGAAATGAGAGTTAATCTGTTGGGTAATGCAAAAAGTTTATTAAATGCATTATCAAAAGCAGATTCTAAACTACAAAAATTTGGCAAAAAAGCTAAGGATGTTGGCAAAACTCTATCAGTTTCTGTAACAGCTCCAATTGCAATAGCTGGTGGTTTTGCTATAAAAATGGCATCAGATTTTGAGGAATCATTAAATAAAATTGATGTTGCATTTGGTAAATCTGGAGCTGAGGTAAAAAAGTTTGCTGAAACATCAAGAAATCAATTTGGTATTGCTGAGGGATCCGCATTAGATATGGCTGCTATGTTTGGTGATATGGGAACCTCAATGGGGTTAACACAAGGCGAGGCAGCAAACATGAGTAAATCTTTGGTTGGTTTAGCTGGTGATTTATCATCTTTTAAAAACATACAAGTTGATGTCGCAACAACTGCATTAGGTGCAATATTTACTGGTGAAACAGAATCATTGAAAAAACTTGGTATTGTTATGACTGAGGCAAATTTAAAAACATTTGCACTTTCACAAGGTATTCAAAAGAATATCAAAGACATGACACAAGCTGAAAAAACACAGTTGAGGTATGCATTTATTATGGCAAACACCACAAATGCACAAGGTGATTTTGCAAGAACTCAAGATGGTGCTGCCAACCAAATGAGAATATTTAGTCAAGGTTTAAAAGAGTTAGCAACTGAATTTGGTCAAATATTATTACCAGCATTTACTAAAATAGTTAGTGCTGCTAATAACATGATTAATAAATTTATAGCATTAGATGATTCAACTAAAAAAACAATTTTAATTGTTGCTGGTTTAGCTGCTGCAATAGGTCCAGTTCTTTTAGCACTTGGAACAATTATAACAATAGCACCAGCAGTAGGAACAGCATTGACCGCTATGAGTGGTCCAGTTGGTTTAATTGTAACTGGTTTGACTGCTGTTGCTTATGTAATAGCAACTAACTGGAAACCTATAAAAAAAGCAGTTTTAGATGTTGCTAATTATTTTATTGATTTATATAATGAATCATTTGCTTTTAGGGTTTTAGTTGAGGCAATAAGTGCAACATTTAAAATAGCATTTATTAGAATTAAATTAATAATGAAAAACATTTACACTGTTGTTACTGGTGCATTTAAAACCATAGCTGATGTTGTAGGTAATTTTGGAACAATTATAAAAGGTGCTTTTACATTAGATAGAGATTTAATAAAAATAGGTGTTTCAGATATGACTAAATCACTTAAAGGTGGTTTTGATGATATTGTTAAAAATGTAAAATCTGAAACAGATAATGCCACAAAAGAAGCTCTAAATGTTATTGCTAAGGGTATTGCTAATATTTCTGGTACAAAACCAAAAATAATTATTGAAGCAGAGGTTGTAACATCTGGTGATGGTTCTGGTGATGGTTCTGATTCTGATGGGAATGGTTCTGGTGGCACAAATTTAAACACTGGTGTTGATCCAGTCGCATTAGCAGAAGCAACAAACAAAGCATTATTAACAACAGAAGCTAAAAGATTTGCAGCAGAATTAAAAGCAACAAAGGCACATTATGATAAATTAATTAAATTAAATAAAGGAAATACAGAAGTTGTAAAACAACTAGAAACAGCAAAAGGTGAGGCATTGGCTACAATTACAAAAAATTCAAACCAAAAAAAGGTTGATTTAATGGCTGAAATGGAAAATGCAAGTGCTGTTTCTAAAGAACAGAGAATGGCTCTTGAAATACAAAGAGAAAAAGATTATTATAAGGGATTAATTGATGAAGCTGTTAAATTTGATTTAGCAACAGATGCATTAGAAGCCGCTAGAGATGCAAAGGTTCAGCAAATAATGGACAGCTATAATGAAAAAACTAGTTTATTTAAAGAAATACAAGGTCAATTAATAGGTCAAATGCAAGATGGATTTAATAATTTAGGTAATTCAATTGCTGATTCACTAGGTGCTGGAGAGAGTGCAATGGGAACTTTTGCTGGTGTTTTGATACAAACTGCATTAACATCATTAAGTACATCATTGGCGGCAACTATGGGTAAAAGTATGGAGGGTGCTGCTGAAACTGCAAAAGGATTTGGACCATTAGCAGCATTTGTATTACCAGCATTATTAGCTGGTGCCGCTGTTGCTGTTAAAGGTGCGTTTGGTAAGGTAGAGAAACCTAAAAAGTTTGCTAAGGGTGGTATTGTTTCAACACCAACAATGGGTTTAATGGGTGAATATCCTGGTGCTAGAAGCAATCCAGAGGTTATTGCACCACTAGATAAATTAAGAGGCATGATTGATTCAAGAAGCGGACAGAATGTTCAAGTAGGCGGATCATTTACTTTAAAAGGGCAAGATTTAATTGTTGCATTACAAAGAGCAAACAAAAACAGAAATAGAATTATATAATGGCTTATGGTGTAAAATACAGATTAGAGTTTTCTGATGACTTAGAAAATGGTAAAAAAATAGAAATATTAAAGGACAATTATTCTGGCTCTGTTTTACCAATAGTTGGTGGTGCTGAGCCATGTATTATAAGCTGGCAAGGTGATGATAATTTTTATTCACCAATTAAAGGATCTCAATGCACACTTAATTTTTTTGTAACTGATGACACTAATTATGATAATTTTTATGAATATGATGAAAGGGAATATCAAGTTAAAATATCTTATAAAGATTCATCAAATAATTATCAGCTATTTTGGATTGGTTGGCTTGTAACTGATCAATTTAAAGAAGCTATTACATCAAAACCATTTCCAATAACACTAAAAGCAATTGATGGTTTAGGTACTCTAAAAGCATTTGATATGACACTGTATCAAAATAGTTATAATCCAATATCAGCTAGACAATGGATAACCTCAACACTTGAAAATTTAGATTTAGATCTTGACATTTATGTAAGTCAGGATATATTTATTAGAAATGCTGGAGCAACCATTTACAGTATTTATGATGCAATGAGCATAAATCCATTTACACTGCAAAAAGATTTTTTATCAATTAATAATGCTAAACATACTTTAGAACAAATTTTAAAAATAACTAATGCAAGAATATTTCAATCATTTGGGCGGTGGTATATAATAAATAATTCTAGTTATTCAGCTCAAAGTATAAAAGATGCAAGTGCTACAACTGCTGCTGGCGGCACAATACCAACTAATATTAGAGCATCAGAATCAGCTAGTTTAGTTGCTAATGGTACTGAATCTATAAAGTATATTATTTATAACTATCAAGGCACATATCAATCAGCACCTACAACAGATGTTTTAAAGCAAATTCCAAGTGATTTAAAACCTATTGAGAATAGTTTAACTAAAGAATATTTACGACCATTAAAAGAGTTTATAATTAATCATGAAACATCACAATATTTAGAAACCAATAACTTTCAGAATAGCGGTTTTGAAAATGGTATAACTTTTTGGACCACATATACAACTAGCAGCACAACATCACCTGGTGTTATATCAACAGATTTTAGTAAACAAGGTAATCAGAGTTTTAAAAACTCACAAACTCAAACTAACGAAACTGGCACAAGAAAGACACTATCAAATTTGAATGGTGTTAATGTTTATAACTCAGCACATTTAGGTAATATTTTAAAAGTAAATACATATTTTGATGTTAATTCTAATTATAGTACTGTAAGTTTTAGATGGCAATTAAGGGTTGGTCCAGATCCTAGTTCACCGCCACCACAAGATCCAACTTATTATTGGAATAATACATCAGAGGCATGGCAAACAACAGCTGTTGTAAATCTACAAAGCATAGAGGAAGATGCTGATAAATGGCAAGAATTTAAATATGATGTTGGTTCTTTTCCTATAACTGGATTATTATTTATTGATTTATATGAACCTTATGTGCAAAACAGTGGCGGTTTAAATGCTTTATATTATGATAATATTACACTTGAATTTGATCGTAAAGAGGGCGATAAGAGAACACCTTTTTATGGTAAGATTGATGATTTTGTTTATAAAAGAACGAGAAGTGATGCAAGTAATATTTCTGGAGTTTTAGAACTAGGTGATTTGCAATTATCTCAAAATAACTATGCCAATGTTTTAACTAGCACAGCACAAGTAATTCGCCCTAGAGATGACAATGCTAATTTTGCCAAGACACTAGAAAAGATAATAACACAGCAAGTTATAAACGATTATAGAACTCAATTAATTAGGTATGAGGGTAAATTATATAACTTAGAAAATGATCCTTTTGGATTAAATAATAAAATCTGGATTAATTTTGGATCAACAATTTTAAGGGAACCAGTAAGTTGTATAATTGATCAAATGACTTATAATGTAAAACGTAATTCTTATGAGCTTGTTATGCATATCCCTAATCAAGATGATGATCAAACCAGTACATTTAAAGCAGCATTTTAAACTTTTTTCTTTTCCTTGTTTGCTGTGAAAACCCTCTGAGTTCTTATACTTTGGGGGTTTTCTTTTTATAAATAAATTAAAATAATTCTTTTATTTAAAAATATTTTTTTATTTTTACTAGCTAAATATACATACATGGAATTAAATCAGAAGCATTTATTTGAATATCATTTTAGAGATGAGATGAAAAGATTAGATTTAAATAAAGACAAAGTTTGTAAACAAATTTTAAGTTGTTCAAACCCAACTTTAAACACAAAATTAAGGAATCCAGGAACATTGACTGTAAATGACATAACAAAATTAAACAATGCTGGATTTGAAATTAATAGGATCATTTACAGTTTAACTAATAATTAAAATTTTATTTATGAAATCAATTGATCAAAAGCTGTTTGCATTACAGCAAGAGATAGGAGCAATCTCAAAAGATGCTAAAAATCCTTTTTTTAAAAGCAGTTATTTCGACATTAATATGCTGCTTGAAAACTTAGAACCACTTTTAGGAAAATACAAATTAGTGGTATATCAACCAATAAAAAATGGTGAAGTTCATAGTATTATTAAATGTATAGAAACAAAAGAAAAAACAGAACCATCAAGTTTACCATTGCCAGATATTAGTGATCCACAAAAACTAGGAAGCTGTATAACTTACTTTAGGCGATATACATTGGTTTCTTTATTGGGTTTACAAGCTATTGATGATGATGGTAATTTAGCTAGTAATAAAAAAATTAATAATGCTGTAAATAATCAAACTCAAAATAAGGATGAAAAAGAATGGTTACAAAAATGGCAACTTGATGCTGTATTAAAAAGCACAAAACAAGAAGCACAAAGAATCATAAATGATTATAGAATGAAAAAAGAATATAGAACAGAAATTAACAATAAATTTAAATTAAAATAATATGGAATTAAAAGGAAAAATTAAATTAATTAATGAAACAAATCAAATAAGTGATAGTTTCCAAAAACGAGATTTAGTTATTACAACTAGTGATGAATATCCTCAACACATTACTGTGCAATTTATTCAAGATAAATGTGCTGTTTTAGATAGTTATAAAGCAGATGATTTTGTTACAATAGGTATTAATATTAGAGGCAAAGAATGGGAAAAAGATGGTGTCATAAGGTATTTTAATACTATACAAGGTTGGAAAATAAGTAAAGAAAATGATTTAAAAACACAGCCAGTAAATCCAGTTCCGCCAGTACCAGTAGGCGAATCTGGTGATTTACCATTTTAGTCATGTGTATTGATGGCGAAACTTTTGAATATTATAGAATCCAAAAAAAAGTTAAGGTAATAAAAAATTGTATAAATATTTTAAAATCACATGGTTATACTATTGTTGACTTAGAGGGTAAAATAATACAAAAAGACATTAAATAATTCTCTTTTCAATACTGGCAAACAAAGGGAAACAAAAGGTGGGATTAATTTCTCACCTTTTTTTATACAACAATAATTTGTTTTATTGAAAATATTTTTTAAATTTAAAAATCAATTTTAATTTTATACTATGAAAGTAACTAAAGTAACTAAGATTTACCGCCCAATGAGAATCTGGGGTAAATTAATTAAGGATTTATTTTTTACTAATTCTGTTGAATCAACACATAAATGGTGCCGATATAAAATGCATTTTAAAAATAGAGCAGAACAAAAAAAAGCAAACACAAAACTTATTAAAACAATTTTAAAAAATCAATTAATTGGACATGAAAAAAATTAAAGACAGTAATGAGGTTTACCATTCACATGATAGTATAAGTGCAAGTGGTTTAAAGGAGATTTATAAAAATTCTGTTTATCATTTTTTAAAAAGAAAATTTAAAGAATCACCAGCAATGAAATTGGGTACTGCTGTACATCAAGCTATTTTAGAGCCACATGATTTTTGGAATATTTACCATGTCATTGAAAAAATAGATAAAAGAACTAAAGCTGGAAAAGAAGAATATCAAAAACAAATAGAAATTTCTGATGGCAAAATATTACTTGATCATGATGTTTACGAAATAATTGAAGCTATAAAAAAAGATTATAAAAAAAATAAATTAGCTCAGTATTATTGTAAAGGTCAAATTGAGCTTTCACATTACACTAAAATTGATGGTGTTGATGTTAGAACTCGACCAGATTGCATAAACAATATTTGTAATTTTATTAGTGATGTTAAAACTTGCCAAAATAATTCACCACAAGCATTTAAAAAAGATGTATATAATTGGGGTTATCATTTACAAGCCGCATTTTATATGGATGTATGCGGTGGTGTTGATAATTTTAAATTTATTGCTTGTTCTACTAAATACCCCTATACTGTTGAGGTTTATACCTTAGATGAAAAGGACATTGAATTTGGCAGAATGGCTTATAAGAGTGCATTAAACCAATGGAAAAATTATAAAAATACTGGCATAATTACTAGATATGACTGGCATAAAAAACATGAAGATGGATCATATATATTATAATAAGCAAACAGAAAAGTTTAAACAAATAGTTGAACTTACTTTAGGTGTAAAAATTTTAGATAAAACTAGAAGATTTGAAAATGTATTTGCTAGAAGCTGCTATTATTATTTATGCAGAACTTATACTGATTTAAGTTATCAAAAAATTAGCAATACTGTAAAAAAAAATCATGCAACTGTGATGCATGGTTTAAAAGAATTGCCATATATTATAAAGCATGATAAAAGATGTAACAAATTATTTAATAAAATTGTGAACCAAATAGAAAAAAAACATTTTGAAAATAAACATAAAAAAACAGTAGATCAGTTAGTTAAAGATTATAATTTTTATTTGTTAAAAAATAATTCAATGCAAAATTACATTGATAAATTAGAGGCAAAAAACAAAAAACTTATTTCCGAAAATAAAGAAATGAAAAGAGTTATTTACATTATGGCTGATACTGATTAAATATTTTTTAATTTTATAAGAAAATTTATGAAAAGGAATCCATATCAAAAATATCTAGGAAAAGAAGATGTATTGCAAAATCAAGTCATGAGATATATAGGTTTAAAATATCCTGGTACACTTTACACCCATGTAGCAAACGAGGGTAAACGTACCCCTTTTGAAAGGTATAAAATGAAATACTTAGGCACTAAAGCTGGCATACCTGATATTATGATATTTAACCCAAACAAAACAAACAGTGGCTTAGCCATTGAATTAAAAGCTGGGTATAATAAACCCACCGAAACACAAAAAGAATGGCTTAAAGAGCTTAAAAACAACAATTGGGTGGCTGTTTGGAGTAATAATTTGGATGAGTGCATTGAAATAATAGATAAATACTTTAATAATAAATAATGGCTAAATCAAAAAAAATATACTTTGAGGAAGTTGAACAGCGAGTTAGATGGACACAAAGCTCAACCGATAACATGAAATATAATTATAAATTTATTGGTGTTGCAAGTGAAGCGGAATTTGATTTGTTAATGGAGCTGCTTTGGTTTATGTACGAGGAAGATGAAATTTCTTATAATCAGTTTTTTGATACTTTTAGAGAATTAAAAACATTTTGTGATGAAATAAAAGGTTTGGTTGACAAACAATAATTTTATTACTTTACTTATTTATGAAATACAATAAGATTTTAAAACCTAAAAAGTTTGACAACTTTAGCATTATTCCTGGCTCCATATTTAGACATAAAAATATTTCAGTTGGTGCTACTGGTTTGTATGCTTATTTATTTTCTCACAAAGCTGATCAACAAATAACAGTTGAGTTTATTTGTGGACATTTTAAAGAGGGCAAAGATGCCATTAGATCTAAGCTAAATGAGCTTATTTCAGCTGGTTATCTAGTTAGGGAAAAGGTTACTGAAAAAGGAAAATTTAAAGGTTATAACTATATTTTAAAAGCAAACCACAAAGGACAAAACCAGAGCCGACAAAAACCGAAGTCGGAAAATCCGCCACAAAGTAATATTAATAATATAACTAATAATAAAAGTAATATTACACAAACTGAGAAAATGCAAAAAGCATTCCCCCACTTTGTTGATTTATTTGATTTAAGATACCAGCCAAAAACTGATTCACAAATTAAAAGTTGGCAAGTAGTTTTAGACAGATGTGTTAGAATTGATAAGTATAGTTTAGATGAGGTTTATTTAGCTGTTAAAAATGTTAGAAATAATGAGTTTTGGAAAAATAATTTTTTGACTTTATTAAAACTTAGAAACCATGATAAAAATGGCATAATGTTTATTCACAGATTTATTGAGATGAATCGAAAAAACAATAAGCCAAAATGTTACTACAAAATAAAAGGCATACAAGAATATAAATTATATAATGATCCAGATGGCTCAGAAAGATTAGGTGCTATTACTAAATATAATAAACTCAATGAATTTAATTTATCACAAATTTTAAATAGAGATGAAATTGATGAACTTAAAAACTTTGTTAAATGATTATAGGCAAAGTATATAAATTAGATCAATACGAACAAGATATTGTTTATTTAGCAGCTGAGCAAAGGCATAACAATAAAATTAAAACTGGCTGGGATGGTTCTAAAACAGTTAATCCAAAATCATATTTAGAGTTAAATATAGTTGGGTTTGGTGGTGAGTTTATTTTTGCTAGGGAAAATAATTTATATCCAGATTTTAAAATACATAATATTAGTAAAGTAATGAAAACTGATGATTATGATCACCAATGGTTAGGACATTCAGTTGATGTAAAAGTAAACAGAAAAAATCACCCATTAATGATACCAGAATATGCAAATACAGATTGTAAAATATTTGCTCTGTTTACTTGTAATTATCCTAATTATACTTTTGAGGGTTTTAGTTTAAATCAAATTATATTTCAAGATTGTAACAAAAAAATGACTAAAGTAAAATCCTATGTAATTGAAAAAAAAAATCTTTTAAATTTAAAAGAATTGATATTTTTATTAAATATTTAAAATAAATTTCTATATTTAAAAAATATTTTTATTTATGAATCATTATAATGACTTACTGGCTCTAGGTATTAACCTAAAAAGATCAACTGGATCTGTAAAAACTAAATGTCCACAATGTTCACATAAACGTAAAAACAAAACTGATGATTGTTTGTCAGTTAATATTGATGAGGGTTTATATAATTGCCATCATTGTGGCTGGGGTGGTAATGTAGGAATTAAATTTAAGCAAAAGGTTGAATATGTTTTGCCACCTAAAGTCAATTCCAACATTGCCGAAAGGGTAATTAAATGGTTTGGCAATAGAGGAATTACAGAACCCACATTAATACATTGGAAAATAGGCGAATCACTTGAATATATGCCACAAGTAAAAGCTAAAAGAAGATGTATAAATTTTAACTATTACAGAAATAATGAGATTGTAAATGTTAAATATAGAGATGGCGAAAAGAATTTTAAATTAGTTTCTGGAGCTGAATTAATATTTTATGGATTAGATAATATTACAGAATTAAACAAGTGCTACATAGTTGAGGGTGAAATGGATGCATTAAGTTTACATGAAGCTGGATTGTATTCGGTTTGTTCAGTTCCAAATGGTGCTAGCAAAGGATCACAAAAATTAGAATACTTGGATAATTGTTTTGAATATTTTAAAGATAAAAAAGAAATAATACTTTGCACCGATAATGATGATGCTGGTTTACAGCTTAGAAATGAATTGGCTAGAAGATTTGGAAACTATCGTTGTAAGTATGTTGAATTTGGTGATTATAAAGATGCTAACGAGGTTTTAATTAGCAAAGGAGCTGAAACCCTAAGAAATATAATTAAAGAAGCCAAGAACTTTCCATTAGAGGGTGTTTTAAATATTGATAATATTTGGCAAGATGTTTTAAATTATAATGAGAATGGCATAACTAATTATACTATTGGTTTACCAGGATCTGATGACTATTTTAAAATGGCATTTGGTGAGTGGACAGTTGTTAGTGGTATTCCTAATAGTGGTAAATCAGACATTTTAGATCAAATACTTTGCAACTTAGCTACTAAGCATGATTTTAGATGTGCAATGTTTTCGCCAGAATCGTTTCCATACGAGGGACATATTAAAAGAATAGCAAATAAATTAAATGAAAAGAATTGCACTAGTGATGATTTAAACAATACTAAAGATTTTATTGAAGATCATTTCTTTTGGATTAAAATTGACTTAGAAAACTTAACATTGAAAGGCATACTAAACTCATTTAGGGAGCTTGTATTTCAAAAGGGAATTAATGTTTGTGTTATTGATCCATGGAATATGTTGGACCATTCAGCTCAACGAGATCATAGTTATATAGGTAAAATATTAAGCCAGATAACTCAGTTTTGTCAGCAAACTAATACTCATTTATTTTTAGTGGCACATCCTAGAAAAATTGAAAGTGAGGGTGGTGTTTATAAAAAACCAACTCTTTATGATATTTCTGGCTCAGCTGATTTTTTTAATAAAGCATATAATGGCTTAATTGCTTATAGATGCATAGGGCAGAAAACCAAATATAAAAGTGATGTTGTAAGGTTGCACGTTGAAAAGGTTAAAAGAAAAGAAAATGGACAATTAGGTGATTTTGAAATAGCTCCAGATTTTGATAATGGTGGTATCTATAAACAAATATATCAAGGCGAAAAGAAAATACAAGTAATAAAAGATAACGTACCATTTTAACATAAATTAACATAAATAACATTAAATAACATGAAAGTAACTATTGAAACAACCATGACTGATTA
>Ga0206131_10004993_pt1 | contig 14232 bp, 18 predicted proteins | sample Helgoland_Spring_FD_148636 | JGI IMG/M metagenome (GOLD analysis project Ga0206131, IMG submission 148636) | Pelagic subsurface seawater microbial communities from Kabeltonne, Helgoland, North Sea - Helgoland_Spring_Bloom_20160517_1 | ecosystem: Environmental > Aquatic > Marine > Epipelagic ...
TGTCCCATTGTATTATAAGTTTATTTCGTTATACTCTCCATCTTCAAAAGATACTCGTTCTAAAAATTCATGAGATACTTTCTCCTGGTCTAGCCGTCCTAAGTCAAGGGCTTCCCAGATTTCTTTAGCTTCTTCTTTTGTTTCTGCTTCTAAATTTACTTCATGTCTCCATGTTATTCTAAAATTTGGCATTGTCTCTATTTTTTATGTTCATTATATCGTAGTAATAATAATTTAAACTAATCAAAATTTATATAATTATTATTTAAGCCAGGTTGGTCTATCAAATTTATATGACTTAAAGGTGTTGGATTCTTTGTTTTCAATTTTCGTTTTATGTACTATTATTTTTCTGGGGGTTGTGTTTCTTTTGTATGTAATATCTTTAGTCTTAACAGAAAACACATGTCCTACCATTGACTTTAGTGGTTTGCTTATGTTGTAAGTGCCTAGGTATTTGCCCTCTTCATAAAATGTATAGTTATATGGTTTAAGGCAATCGTCATTTCCGCCCCCATAACTTTTAAATGTAAAAACTTCTTCTTGATGAGATTCTTTGTTAAGTCGGATTGATAGTATTGGTTTATTATCTTTAGATACTACGCTTAACAATTTTGAGCCTTTAGGTAATTTAATTGTTTGCTCGCTCTTTATTTCTAGGGGTATTTCTTTTATTTCTTCCAATGATTTTATTCTTTTAGCTCTCTTCTTAATTCTACTATCTTTTGTTTTTGAAGATTGATTATCCCTCTTTGTTCTATTATTTTTTTTTGAAAATCTTTTAATGTAGTCGCTTGATTATGTTTCTTATCTCTAGAATTAGCTAACTCTTTTTGTCTTTGTTCTTTTATTTTATATAAAATTTTCTTTAAATCACCCTTCTCCCGCCTCTCAGCTCTTAACTCGTTTATCATTTCTGCGTACTTTACTTGGTAGTTGTAACTTACGCTCGTTTTAAATCCATACTTGGTAAGAATATATTTTCTACCTGTTTCTTCTTCTATAAATAAACCTTTATCTATATGTATCATGCCCAATATCTTAGCTATGATATGGTAAGCTCCTTTTGCCTCCATAAAAGGTATTGATAATTGTTGGTTTAATCCGTGTTCTCCAGGTAGTCTTTCATTTAGGTCTGCTAATCTTAGGTTTGGCGGGCAATTTTTCACCATTCTTCTGATACTGCTCTCTTTTTTGTTTAAATCTTTCATTATTTTTTGTTTATTATATTATTACTCTCTATTGTATATTACAATGAAAATCGAAATAGTGTCATTTTTAAGTAAAAAAATTTACAATCTCTATTTACGAAATTCTTTTTGCAGTTTATGTGCAATCATATTTACCAATGTTGACATGAATGGTACTTTTTGTTGAGCTATTGTAATTGCATCAAACTTATAGTAGTTTTTTATAAGTCTAACAAGAGCTTTATTTCCTATATTGATTGCTTTTACAAATTCACTTTTTTCACTTTGCAATCTTCCGCCCTCAAACCTTTCTATTACAGATATAACAAATCTTGCATAAGAGTTAAATACTTTGCGAACTGCATTTTCATCTTTTAGTTCGCAAGCTAATAGTAAACATGTGTGTGTTTCTTCTGTTGTCATTACAGGTTGTTCAGAAACGTGGTACTTAATATATAAATTAAGATTTTCTTTTGTTACCTTTATCATTTGGTATATTTTTTTAATTAAAAAAAAAGGGGATGGTAGATGAAAACCACCCCCTAAATATAAAAGGGGCAAGTGAAAGGTTTTCTGTTCTCGTTTATTTCAACGCTTCCGAATTTCACGGTCTACAATCACTATACCCCTTTTTAAAGATATTATGCTCCACGGACTGAACTCCAGCTTGCCACCGTGAGATTTAAAGAGCGTAGTACCTAGTTACCGAAGTAACCAACTGGTGTGTGCCTCTTAATACTCTACACATTATCTTTGGGCATTTTAAATGTCTTTTTACTATAACGTAATTACTTCATGAATATTACAATTAATTATATCTTTCTGGGTTATATGTATGAGTTCTAAATGTTACATTACCAATTATATTACAATCCCCTTTTACATGATAGTATTCATCGCGATGAGGTTGTTCGTATAACCATTGTAATGTTCCTATTGCATTTTGTTCAATAAGCATATCTGACTTTAAATATTCCATAGCATGGAATAAGTTTTTCTGTAACTCCTTGGGGATTTTATCAAACCTCAAAGTTTCAACGATTTCTTCCTGGTCTTCGTATGTTTCACGAAGTATTATTACTTTATCGCTCATCATCTTTGTTTTCTTCTCTCATTTTTTTGTCTAAAATTTTCCAAGCCTTATTTAATCCGTCAACAACTCCTTCAAAGTAATTTTCTTTTGAATTTAAAGATTTCGTTTCATACTCATCCATTAAAGCCTCAATTTCTTCTAACACTTCTATATTGCTCATATTATTTTTTTTTACAATTCAGTTATATCAAGTTCTCCCTTTTTAATTAACACAAACTTATCAAGCGGCATAAAACTATCGTCAACCTTTTGTGTTATCTGCAAATCTTCAAAGTTGCAACTAGGACAGGCATTAATAGTTGCATTAAAGTCTTTTGTCTGACTTGTAACCATTGGTAAACTAAAAGTGTATCTTTTGTTTCCACAGTAATCACAATCACAAGCAATATGCTCTGTTCGCTTTAGCCAACTTTGATAAATTTTTTGAATTTTAGCAAACTTACGCACCAACAACAATTCTCTATTGCTCATATTAAACTATTCTTTGTCTAACTCCATTTATAAAAAGGTGTAGACATTTAGGGTTTAAATACACTTCTTGAGTGCCCCCTTTAATAGATATGTCTGCTGACTCTCCCCACTGGTTTACTATGTTATGCGGCTCTAAAAAAGCGCATTTGTATAAGGGGTGCTCAAATGCATGAAAGTCTTTGTTATACTCTTCTTCTGTATCGTAGTGAATATAAAAGGGGTCATCTTCTACATCTACATGTAGTACTACCCAGCCTTCTTTGGGAATCATGTTAACCGCCGCATCAAATCTGTTTATTGTTTTAACCATGTCTTAAACTTTTTTTATTATCAACTTTCTTTGCATTAAATCTCCATCTGCCTATTGTTTCTGTGTGTGCAAATTCATCATCCTCATATGAATTTGGATTATCATCATCATTAAGATAGCTTACACCTTCCGCCAAATACGTCACTTTTCCCAACTTCTCTAATAGAGAAAACATGTATTCACACTCTTTTTCAAGGGTAATAATTTCTTTAATACTAAAATTCCATCGTTCCGTATACTCAGTCCAGTCATCTTCAGTAAAATCTCTTGTATCTATATTTTTGATTTCAGGCTTTGGATTGTCTATTAGTTTGGTATAATCTTTTCCCATTAGCAAATCTTTTGATTGTCCGAAAAGTCTCAAGTAAAAATAATTCAATAGAACAATTTTTTCCATTAGCTTTGCCCGAATATTTGCGCCCCCCTCTTCATGTTTTGGTTTAATTCTTTGTGACACTAAACCTTCACCTTTTGGTAATTTAGAGGTTATTTGTTTTTGTAGTTTTTTCTTATCCATAATATTATAACGTATTAATTGTAATTATATTACCAAGAAGCTCTATAAAAAACGATTTCTTTTTCCCAATCTGTTTTCCCTATTGCATTTTCTAAAATTGATATGGTTGATTTAATGTCATCCATATAGTATTTGTCAACTTCAGTACTACCAAAGAAAAATCCTGATGTTGGAGGTAGTGTTTCTTCTGGGTTAGACTTTTTGTGTACCACATTGTAGCACTTTTCCAAAAGGTCTTCCAAGTCTTCTCTTGAAACTTCTGAAAGTTGGCACTCATCTATTCCGCCTTGACAGTTTTCTACAAACCAACTATGTACTGCATTGGCTTTCCGCCAATAACCAATCTCTTGTGTAAGTGTTAAATACTTCGTATACTGTCCTCCTTCATGAACTGCATCATCTAATTTTTCTACCCCTTCAATATCAGGGCAAAGACCCTTAAGCCCAGCCTCAAAGTCGTATTCCTCTTTAGTCCAAGGAAGTTCATCTTCAACTTTTGCGTAATCATCTACACTTAAACCTTTTACTCTTTTTGATTTCTTTAAATACATATCTAATCCCATTGTCTCTATATTTTATGTTCAATATAGTATAGTAACAATATGTCAAACTAATCAAAAAAATAAATAAAAAAAATGAAACTATTATAACTAGCTGTATAACAGCATGTTGAAAGGTTGTATTAAACTTTTTATGCTATGACTTTACCTTTGTAGTACAATTTACCTTCATGCCAGTGTGAGTGGTGTTTTAAATGTGGCTGTCCTGTTGTTTGACATGTTGATATGTTTTTGGGTGTCTCTTTTGTGTTAGCCCTTCTTTTATCTCTTCTTGTGTTAGATGTTTTTCTTTTTGGATGTGCCATTATAATTATTTTCAGGTTGTGCAAATATACATAGAATATTGGTATACAGCAATTTATTATTATTTTCCGAAACAAACATTATTAATTTTCTGAAAATATATTTTCATTATTGTATACCATGTATATATATTTTTGGTCAACAGGTGAACCGGGACCAGGTAACCAGGTGGTTTTGTTGCAAAAAAAAAGAGAATGCATAAATTAACACATTCTCTTTTTTGATGATATATATACAATTATGACAAAATATATCATCTGAACAAGTATATACAATATATTATATAAAACATAAAAGTAAATAATAAAAAAAGGAGGCATTGCAAATACAATACCCCCTTATTCGGAACTTTTAATATTTTGTTTAGTACTTCTCTACTATTAAGTTAACGCTTACTCCTTCTATGTTTTGTGTAATCTTAATTTTATCATCAGATATAACATCTATTTCTACAGACACATCATTAATAGATGCCTCATACCATCCCCCTCCTTCCATGTCACTATACCTTGGAGCTTGTACCCAATAGCCATCACCTGAAGTTGTATCTTTATTCATTATAAGCTTTATGTCAGATATCAACTCTCCTCCTGCCTGTACATCTATTATAACTTCTAGGCCAATTTGTTTATCTAAATAATTACTTATACCATCTTCTAATTGTTGTGAAAAGGATGTTACAGCAAATAAGCTTAATAGTAATATTAATATTATTTTATTCATGGCTTAACTTTTTAATTTTATCTCTTATTATTATAGCGCTTTCAAAGTCTTCTCTTGATATTGCCATCTTTAATTCTTTTTCCAGCTGTTCTTTTTTATGGTCAACGTTTGCTTTGATTATATCATTCTTTGGTTTTATCTTGCATTCCACATCTAGACCAGCAGCTGCTTTTTTATGTTCTTGAGAACCGCACAAGATAAAGCCCCAACTAATCAACACTTCTTTAATAGACTCTTTGTCCATAGTGCCTTTATAATACATTTCTCCCTTTTCCATCTCATCCATGTTAATGGCTTTTAGCTGGGGGTACATTTCTGTGACCCATTCTTCTACCAAAAACTTCCCACACATTGTCCATGCTGTAACCATCATGGTATATCCATCTATTTCAAAGAAGTAATATTTCTCTTTATCTTCTTCTGTTATTTCTTGTATTCTAAATACGAATTCATTTTGCTTCATGATTCATTCTTTGAGTGTTAAAATAGTTTCGAAACAAAGTTAGTTATTTTTTTTTAAAAACCCCCAACTTTTTCATAATCACTACTTTATGTATGTTGGGGGTGTGTTTCGAGACAAATTGAAACATTATTTTTTTAGTTTTTTCAATTCCTTGTTTAACATATTTTCAAACTCTTCTCTAAAGATATCTAATCCATCCTTTTTAGTTTCACCAGTTTCGCTGTTTACGTCATAGTCTGAAAATTCCCAATTTCTGTTAGTATCACACTTTTCAAAAAGGTAGTGTAAGAGTGGGTGTGTCTTTGCTATTTTGTTCATAGCAACATCTAACTTTTCCCCTGTCATATACTTGCTATAATCTCTCCCTTTTACTTTTTTAGAAAGCTTGTTTGCCAACTCTAACATCGCAGGCCCTCTAAAAAGACGGTCTCTTTCCGTCTTTTGGCCTAAAGAATCAGCCATAGGCGTTTTAAAGTTATCAACATTAAAGTCTGCCAATAGTAAAAACTTTTTCTTTAAAGGGTTTTTGTATAGTTGGTCATACGAGTATGAGCCTTTTTGGTATTCTTTTACCTCTTCTATTGTTGAACGTCTTGCACTATTAACTACGTCTGTAATAAAGCTTTTGTTTTTCAGTAATTTAGTAAACGCTTTATTCAAACCTACAATAGCACTTTTATCATTTACAACTTTCTTAAGTTCGCTCTTTTTTACAAAGACAAGTCTATAACCATATCTTAATAGTGAGATACAAGTTTTCTCAAATGAGAGAGATAAATTTTCACCTTTATCTTCTGCTGGCTTAATGGTAACATAATTAGTTTTGTCGCTTTCGTTCCTAAGCACAGCATTAAAGTCTATTCTTGCTTTGTCTAAATCTCTTAAGTCACTCCAAACATTTATTGGCACAAGTACATTAACCTCTCCCTCTTCTGCTTCACGCATATCCCAGTCAGTCATAACATTCTCTTTCTTGTTGTACTCCATTTTTATTTTTGAAGCATCAATATAATTGGTATGAATATTCAATTTTCTTCCATATATAGTACCCAAGCTAACATCTTTCTTAACCCCAGAGCTACTGTAACTTCTTTGCACTTTTGTTTTTTCAACATCTGTATAAATTATAATATTTATACCTGAATCCTTTAATAACTTAACAAATGGGTTTTTTAAAGCTTCTTTTTTATTCAAACCCAAACCACAATTCATAAACACTATTCCAGACTTACCTTCTTCTGTTAATTGAGTTTGAAGTGTTAGGTTTTTAGCATAAGAATTGGTCTCCCCAGCTAAACGCAATACAAACAAATTCTCATTAACAAAGTATGTACCTGGTCTTGTTGCGTTAATAGAATTCTTTTTTGAGAAAGAAAATCTATTGTTGTTTGCAATTCTAAAAAAGTCTATCTTGTTTTCAGACATTCTTCTAATGTTACTTGTGTGTTGATAATCAGGATAGATAGCTTCAATTACCTTACTTGCACCATAGTTATGAAAAAAGTTTTGTAACTTTTTATCATCGTCACCCATAAACCAGTTAGTTTGATTTGTTTGCACACGATTAGAATAATTGTTATGAATTGCAATCTTACCTAATTTTGTATCAATACTTTCAAAAGAATCAACAATCATTTCTTCAATACACTTTTCTGCACTCAAAACTTTCTTAAAGATAGCATCTATATTTTCTTGCGTATACTCAATCTCTTCTCTACTTGCAGACATAGTTAATTCTCCCGTCTCAAATGTGATAACAGTATTTCTGTGTATATTATCATAATTGTATCTTGTTAGCATATCAAACAATTTAGAACATTCTATATGTTTACTAATATTTGAATCTACTCTCCCCACCTGAGAAACATTTAACTTATAAGGTATTCCATCAACTTGCATAATAACCCCATCGTGATAACTATCAAATATATTTGCATTGTATTCACCATAAACTACTTTAAAGTTTTCATTATCTATTAATTTATTTAACTTTTTAGAACTGGGTTCTCCATCCACAATAAGTGTTGGTTGAACATCCCACAACATTGTTGCTTTAGTACATTCACTAACAAACTCTCTCTTGTCGCTTTCTTCAATAGGTATAATGATTTCAGTACCAGTGTTCTCTTTGGTTTCGTTAGAACTGACCAATAGAAGCTGTGAAACCTCTTGACCTCCCTCATTAGATATAACAGCTTGATAAACATTGTGTAGTCTCTTGCCGTTTTCTTCTGAAATTGTTGAAATTACAAATTCATTTGTATATGCAAAAGGTGTTTTTGCACCAATACCAAATCCGCCCGTTTGATTATTTGAATCTCTTTTTGTAGAGCTTCCATACTTCAAGAATACATTATCTATTCTTGAAGGGCTAATACCGACACCGCTATCTTTAAACGATATTGACATATTATCCTCCAATATCGAAGTGCCAGAGTTTATGTTGATTATGATTGGGGTTTGTGGCTTTCCAGCTTCTCTATTTGCATCTCTTGAATTAGATGCTACCTCTCTACAAACCGCAGCTATCTTATTAGAGTATAGCTTATCTCTTAATATACTAACAATCATTTGATTGCTTGTGTCTACTGTAAACTCTTTTTTGTCGTTTACATTCAGTGTTTGCGTAGTGGCGCTTTTTAGTTTTTGTAATTTCATTTTGTCTCTTTTTTGTGTTATGTTATAGTGTAGTAATAATATTTCTAATTAATCAAAAAGTTTTTAATTATTTTTAAATTTTTTTTCAAATATTGTATATGGAATTTCAAAAAGGTTTTCTTTAGGTATATTGATAACTCCTTTTATATTCACATTATCAAATTCTCCCTTACTATATATTTTGTATCGAGTAACATTAATTTCGTTTTTTTGAAATCCCATAATATCAAATGGACTTATTAAAGCGTAGAAAGATGATTGAGTTGTATTTGTTTTGTCTTGCAAAACCAAAGATAGTGTACTATTTGTTTTTTCTCTAATGAATTTTCCTTTATCATTCTTTTTTAAAGCAACAGGATTGCCAACAATACCCTTTTTATCGTTCTTGTAATTTACGCTTAAAGGCAATAACAAATTGCCTTTTTCAGTCAAGCCAACAAAACTTAAATTGTTAAAGAAGTTATTTGACTTTTCCTCTCCTAAGTCAGAAGTAAATAATATTTTTTTAGATAGTTTAAATAAGGGTTTTGGCTCTAAATTATCTTTCATTAATTGAGTACCTTTTCTGATAAGCAATTTTGAAAAGTGATTAGGTACATTGTGAAAATTGTCTTTTAATTTACCTTCTTCTAACTCAAAGTATTCTTGTAGATATTTGGATAGTTTATCCTCAAAGTTGTCAAATATATCTGAAATTTTATCTACTTCATTTCTTTCTATATAATTAACAACAGTATCAAATATTTCTGGGGACATTGACTTTGATATGACTTGTCTTTGTCCGTTTAGAAATATGATTAACTTATCTCCTAATCTTACTGCACTTATATTATTTTTATTTTCACTCATAGTTTGCAATTTGTCTCTTACATTTTATTATAGTAACAATATATTGAACTAATCAAAAATTTATTAATTAATTTATATAAAGTTTTAATTAAAAATTGTTATCATATTAATATAGTAATAATTTTCGGGACTAATCAAAAACCAGGGCGCCTTTAAACATCGAATAAAGCAACCTGTTGATATACAATAATAACAACGTATATTCTGAAATAATATTACAAATAATTCGGAAAATAATAAAACATTATTGTATACCATTGTCACAATAAATACATACATACACAACTGCCAGCTGAGCGGCCAGGACCCTTCCTGGTTAAGAAAGTTTATGCAAAAAAAAAGACCAACAAATTAATGTCAGTCTTTTTACTTTTTTGTATTCTTATTTTATTTTATTTCCATATTTTTCATTGACTTTACTATGTTTTTAAATTCTGTCCCATTTCTTTCAATTCTATACCCACCATAACTTCTTGTGTTTTTTATTTTTAATATTAAATTAACAATAGGATTTCTGTCTAATGTTTCCAAAGACAACTTTAAGTCTTGCTTAAATTGTTCGTCTAAATTAATATTGATTTTATTTAAAAAACTTGGGCTTATGTTTTTTTCAAAAATTCCAGACATAGTTTTAATACTTAGGTTTTTATTTGAATTTTCAAGATTTTTTGTATATGTTTCATAAAGTCTATCTAAAGCCATTCCCAATTTTTTACCTGTCTTTAAATTAGATAACAATTCTGTATAGTGTAATCCATTTGCTTTGATAACAGAAGATTTAATACAATTTAAAATACTATTACTTTTATCTTCGTCTACTAATTTTATAAACGCTTCTTCGATTGTTGGAACATTTTTAAAGTAACCTAACTTTGAAGAAGAAACTCCTATTGTTTGTATTCCATTTGCTAATAGCATTTGTCTAATTACTTCTTCTTCTTTTGTTAAGGCATTTGTACTGCTACTATATCTATCAGTTTTAAAGTCTGACAATTTATTTTTAGATACATAACAAATTCCTTTAATATTTTGTCCGTTGGTGTGCTTGTCTATGTCTGCTACTGAATTGACAAAAACCTCTCCCTTTTTATCGTATTTTATGGTAGCACTTTCCCAACTTGTTTCCCAAGATTGTTTTTTTAACACTCTAACATTAACATTTACTACATCTACTTTGCCTCTACTTGTTGCTTTTAAATTTCTCAACTTTTCAACATCAGAATATTTAGAAGTTTTTAAGTTAAGCAGTTTAAATAGTTTATCGTCTCTTTCTGAAAGTAAGTCATATTCTGTTTGGCTCTTTGCACCATATTGTGCGTTAGACCATTGGGTAAAGTCAAGTTTTTTAATTAACATATATCCCTTATCTGCATAATCTAACTTTAGTCTTGCGTTTCTTGTTGGCTCAACTTTTGCCGTATCTATCATAAAAATTGGCTTAGACCAACTTGTTGAACTTGGGCTTGTATGTGTCTTGCTTCTTGCTTTAACCATACGATTGTTGTTATCCATTTCGTAAGTATCAATTTGAATGGTATCAAAGAAAAAGTTTGTAATAGTTTGTTCTCCCTTATATAATGGTAGACATATTTTTTCAATTTTTTCTGACTTAGAAAACGCTTCTTCGTCATTTGACATAGCACTTACAAGCCCACCCAGAAATGAAAGATATTCTTTAGAGTATTTTATTGTACTAACGTGTTGATTACGATAAGAATAATAATTTCTCGCACTATTTCTTAAAGAGTCTGCATAAATACACGCTTCCATAAAACTTTTTGGTTTATTTTGGTACTCTTTAATTAATTGTTCTCCCTCTTTAAGTACAGATAAGTATTTGTCATAAATTGTTTGCAAGTTTGTTGTAGTATATTCAATATCTTCTCTACTACCAGAAACAGAAACTTCTCCCGTTTTAAATTTTAAAATCCACTTTGTAGACTTGTGGTCTGTGCTTACTTTTTGTTTTAATTCATTTTGTAATGTTTCGTGATTTAATGGGTATGGTATTTCATCTATAAGGGCTACATATTTAACATTATTATCAAACAAAGTTTTTTCGCCATTCATTTCATTTTGATTAAAGGCAATAATATTTTCATTTTCATAAATAATTCCAACATTATTCTCTTGCGACTCAAATCCAATTAATGTTGGCTTTGTAGACCAAAATCTTGTAACAAATAAAACTTCATTTTCAAACTTAATTCTATCTTCTTCATTCTTTAAAGGAACGCTAATTTTAGTACCCGTTTGACTTTTGGTCTCACTTGAACCCAATTCAATCATACGACTAACTTCATCTTTCCCATCGCTTGTAATAATGGCTTGGTATAAATATTCTATTCTCTTTCCATTTTCTTCTACAATAGTTGAAATAAAGAAGTTATCAGTATAGGCAAAAGGTGTTTTTGCACCAATACCAAACCCACCCGTAAATTTATCACTTTCTCTCTTGGTAGAACCACCATATTTTAAGAAAATATTATCCATTCTTTCTGGACTTATTCCTACTCCATTGTCTTGAAATGATATAGAAGAACTATCGGCAGAAAGTAAATTAGTTTCCCCTTCAACAGAAATGATTATAGGAGTATTGCCTCTACCTGCTTCTCTATTTGCGTCTCTTGAATTAGAAGAAATCTCTCTTGCTACTGCACCAATTTTGTTTTTATACATTTTGTCTCTCAACAATTTGATAACCATTGTATCATTTGTATCAACACTAAAAGTTTTGCTTGTTCCACCTGTTAATTGGTATTCTTTTTTGTCTGTTGTAATTTTCATTTTGTCTATTTTTTTGCGTTATGTTATATTGTAGTAATAATATTTCTAATTAATCAAATTCTTATGAATAAACTTTCACTTATTTCTCCAAAACAAGATATTTTATTAATGTCTTTGTGTTTTGATAACTTACTACCTAAAAATAAATTCCCACCTACTCCTATGTTATCTTTTATTTTTAGGTTACTTGGTGCTACTTGTAATGTTAAATTCCCACCTATCAATAAATTCTCCCCCAATGTAACTTTTTCAGTTGTTGCTATTGATATTGAATTATAGATAGATATATTGTCGGGTATTAATATATCTTTTTGTGTAGTTATGTTTATTTGTTCCATATAACTCTCCCCTTCTGCAAAAGGTAACAAACCTAATTTTAATTGAAAGTCAAAAGAAAAAAAGGTAGAATTTACTTTTGTAATATCTTCTACTGCTTTAATGTTATTTTCAAAACACATTCTTGTTCCGTCTGTTATTTCTGAAAAATTATATTTTTCATTTAGTTTCACAAAGTGTTCCAAATATTCTGGCTTTGGTTGATGATTTGAATTTCCTTTAAATTCAAAAATATCTTTTCTTACGGAGTGTGCTTCTATTGTTAAGTGTGGTCTGTTATATTTGTCTCTTAAAGAAAAGGCAATACTCCCACCAGACGAAATTCTTTGCGAGTGAGAGCTATTTCCTATACAATGACCCATTGTATTACCTTCTTCCTTACAATCATTTGGCGTAATTAATTGTACCCACTTATAGTCTCCACAATCTAATACAACATTTGTGTTTTTTAAACCGTTATTGTTTGGTACAAATAGACTTTTATGAAACTTGTCTGCTTCTTTTAGTGCAAGACTAAAATTGTATTCATTAAGGTTAATGTTTTGCACTTCCTTTTTCCAGTCTAATATTCTGTCAATTTGATTTCCAAACTGAACAAGTTTGTAATCATTTTCTAAATTCATTTCTAACGATAACAAACTTTGAACATTAACTATTTGATTTGCTATCCATAAACAATATTTTTTACTTTTAGATAAACACCATTCTGCAATAGGTTCTTTTATACCTATTTTGTTTACCATAATGTTCATTCTCTTGTCTTGAAACTTCATACTCTTTTTGTTTGTGTTACGTTATATATTAGTAACAATATTTAGAACTAATCAAAAATGTTATAAATTTATTATCATCTTTATAATATAGTAATAATTTCTGGGACTGGTCAAAAATACCAGGATACTTCTGGGAGCATTTTTAATTAATAAGTTATACCATAATAACAACGTATATTCCGAAAAATAATTACAAATATTTCGGAAAATAATACATCATTATTGTATACCTTGTATATATATTTTTTGGTCAACAGGTGAACCCAGGAAGCCAGGACCAGGAGACCAGGAAAGTTTATTCCAAAAAAAAAGACCGACAAATTAATGTCAGTCTTTGTGTTTGTAGTTTAGCGTTATACTTATATGCCTTTTTTCAATTTTATTTTTATTCTGTGAAATTTGCTCAAACATCTATTTGTAGGTTTGCCCATCTCTTTTGAGATGTCTTTAAAAGATAATCCACAATCTATTCTTAAATATAAAACTTCTTTTTCTTCATCACTTAATTTATCTATTACCTTTTGAATTTTATTTTTTATATCAATATTTAATTCTTTTGAAATTAAATTTTCTTCTGCATTTAGGTTCGACTCCACAACTTGTATTAAATTAACTTGTTCACCTCCTATGTTTGTAGTTTTATTAATACTATCAACATTTTTGGCAAACTTATACTTTTTGCTTCGTGTTCTATCTACAAAAGTGTTTCTTGCAACCTTTTTAATCCAACATCCAAAGTGACCACTACCCTTCTCAACACTATACTTTGTAATAGTGTCCATAACTTTAATCATAACTTCTGACGTTAAATCTTCGGCTTTTTGAATATCACCATTGTACAACTTTGTCAATTCATATAAAACAACTTTGTAATACTTTTGATATATAAAGCCATATGCCGAAGTGTCTCCTTGCTTAAAATTTTCAATATTCATTACATCTTCAAGGTCATCTTTAGAGAATCCCTTTTTTGTCGCTATGTTATATTCTTTTGTGTTCATAATTTTGTTATACGTTAATATTAGTAATAAAGTTTCGTTTTAATCAAAAAATATTTAACTAGTTTATTTCATACACTTTATTATTTATCATTAAAACCTCCTTTAAAGATTTTCCTTCTAGACTTTCTTCAGTGTCTTTGTAAACAAATGAATTAAACTTGTAGGGGTTATAATAAATCTCTCTTGCTGTTTCTAAAT
>Ga0206131_10004994_pt1 | contig 14232 bp, 11 predicted proteins | sample Helgoland_Spring_FD_148636 | JGI IMG/M metagenome (GOLD analysis project Ga0206131, IMG submission 148636) | Pelagic subsurface seawater microbial communities from Kabeltonne, Helgoland, North Sea - Helgoland_Spring_Bloom_20160517_1 | ecosystem: Environmental > Aquatic > Marine > Epipelagic ...
GAAGCCTTTGAAGCACTGTATGCACTGTTAGGAAGATATTTATTAGTCTCTGTAAAAGCTGGATCTTTAGAGCTTAATGAACCGTAAACTTCATCAGTAGAAACATGAAGAAAGCGAAATATTTTTTTATCTTTTTCTTTTAAATTGTCATAAAAATTTCGAGCTACCTCCAGTAGACGAAAAGTGCCTAGAATATTAGTTTGTATAAATATTTCAGGGTCATGGTAAGATCTATCTACATGACTTTCAGCTGCAAAATGAAGGATAGCTCGCGGTTGGTTTTCATTTAAAATATTTTCTATAAGTTCAGAGTCACAAATATTTCCTTTAAAAAATTGGTAGTTTAAATTTTTTTCAACTGACTTTAAATTTTCTAAATTACCTGAATAGGTGAGATTATCTAAATTTATAATTTTTTCGTCATATTTTTTTAACCAATTTAAAATGAAGTTTGAGCCTATAAATCCTGCTCCACCAGTTACTAAAATAGTCATGTTTATAAAAAACCAAATTTAAATTAATATTATTATATGTCTAAAATAGTTTTTAAGTTAAAGGAATGCTTAATTAAGTTAACAGACTTGATTAAGTTAATTTAATTGAGTTTAACTAGAAAATTAATAGCTAGCTTTCTGCTGCAATAAGAACATTACCTCTTGTTCTTGCCACAATATTGTATTCGTTGTTAAGAAGCCATTCTAAAATATTTTTATTCCAATTTTTTTGACTACTGTCTTCCATAAGAATAAGTCGCGGGTAATATTTTTTATCAAGTGTTTTGAAGAAAGGAAATAAAGCCTTATCTTCAAATCCTTCAATATCAATTTTCATAACATCTATTCTACCGACTGACTCTCTCTTTATAAAAACATCTAAAGGGAGAATTTTTATTCTAATTTTATCTGAGTTACCCTTTTCATCCAAGACAGAACTGCTCCCTAAATCAACTTTTGATAAATAGAGATCTCGATTTTCTATTTTTTCACCAATACCCAACTGAAAAGTTTTAATTTTTATCTCAAAATTATTAAATCTTATGTTTTCTTTAAATCTATTTAAAACAACTGGGTTTGGCTCAATCCCAAAAATTTTGGTTGCTCCAAGCTTTGCCGCCATCAATGAGTAGTAACCTATATTAGCTCCTATATCTAAAAAAGTGCCCCCATTTTTAAGATACTTAGAAATTACCTCTAACTCTCTAGCCTCCCTAAACTTTGAGCTTACAATCATTTTTGATTCTATGGCGTTATCATGGGGATAGAGTCTAAAACGTATATCATGGTACTTAATATCTACTGGATTTTCATTGTTTAATTTATCTATTAACAAAGAATAAAGCCTTTTTATGACTCCCAAACCCGTCCCTAATCTTACAATCTCATAAAGAACTTTAATCCAGCCATTCGGTGAGTAAAATCCAAACTCATCTCTCTTTAAACTAGCTAAATTTTTATTTTTAACAGTATTTTCTTTTTGTACTCCGCTCGACCTATAATTATCGATTACGAACTTGACTCGGTTATCGTATGTATGAGTTGCCATTGCTCTTTTATAAGAATTACTAACCAATAATTTTCTTAAACTTTTATCTTTTTCAAGCAGCTCCAGTTTTTCTTTATATTCTTCAATGTTTGAAAAAACCATTATTTCTTTATCAGGCTCAAAGAAATTACTCAAACCTGGCTTGTATTCGACTATCTGAGGAACTTTAAAACCAGATGCCTCAAAAGTTTTTAAATTTGTACCATTTTTAATAACATTTGAGTGAACGTTTAAGCTAATAAGATAATTTGAATAAACCTTATATTGATTTCTAAAGTTTATTGAGGATTTTACTTTTAAAGGATTAAATAACCATAATTTAGATGTTGCGAAATAATTACCATAAATATCTGGGAGACAATTGTGCTCATCCATTAAATTAAACCACTTATCTCGACTATCATTCATGTTTGCAATTGATTGAATTAATTTTCTTTTATTATTTGCAACTAATTGTTTATGAATATTTGGGTCATAAGCGAATGGTAGCTCACCTAAAAAATACTTATTATCTTTAAATTTATTCGCATACCCCATATCTGATATGTATATATTTTTAAATAAAGCTAAAGTATTTTTTTTAATAGCAGCGCCATCTGTTAAATAAAGTACATTGTTGTTACTTTTTAAATCTTCGATACTAGGGAAGGTGTTTATGAAAAAACCTAAGTCATAATTATATCCATTGATTTTTTTTACTTGCTCTTTAAACCATTTTTTTTTATCAATTTTATAGTTTGCATAATCTTTTAAGGTATTTGGAAAAGTAAAATGCATACAGACATCTACATCATCGTTTCTAACAAGGGCGTTAAAATAATACTGATATAAACCGCCTTGCCATGGTTTTGCTGCTAGTAAAACTTTAAGTTTTCTTTTCATATATTAAAATTTGTTTATAGTTTCTTTCAACAAGCCCTTATAAGCGTGAAAATTTTCACTTTCGTTATTGGCTCTCTCTAACATGTTATATTATTTAACTTGTTAGTTTATAACTAGATGTTACTTATTTTTGTCTTCAATAGTATTAATACATTACCAAAATATGGGTACAGAATTAATACCTCGTTAATTAAAAAAAGGAGAATAAGATTAATTTAAATTTAAAATTTAGGAAAAATTTTTTTTATGCTCCTATAAAAAATTTATGGTTCTTATCTCACCACAAAATACTGCACGAAATTAATATTGATATATCAAAAGGGATAGACAGTAAAATTAAAAAGAAAGCATTAGTAGTTACAGGTATGCATAGGTCAAACCCTTTGTTATTAAAATTTTTTAGAAGAGTTAAGATAGGCATACAAACTGAGCAGTTATATGATCATAAAGAAAATAAACTTTGGGGTCACGATGTTTGCAAAAAGAATATATTAAAAAATTTAAAATATTACGATGCGATACTTGACCTCAGTCCATTTAATAAAGCTTTCTATTTGGAAAATAATATTCCATTAAGTAAAATTATTTTTGGCCCATATATTTTTCCAGAAAAAGCTCCTAATTACTCCCCAAAACCAACCGGCAATCTTCTTTTCGTCGGCTCGTTATCGTGTGAAAAAAGAGTAACCAAACTAAACAATTTGGCTAAAAAACAACCGAAGTTAAAAATTATGGGTGAAAAATCTTATGGAAAAAAACTTGAGTTAGAGATTAATAAATCAAGCGCTTTAATTAATATTAATATGGGAGGTAAACAATACGCGCCGTATCCAAGAATACTTAAAAGTATTCTATATGGAAAACCAATAATCTCAGAAACATTACCGCCACCTTTTAAAAAAAATATTCATTACATTGGAATGGAAAATATAAATCAAAAAAAATTTGAAGACTCCTATTTAAATATGAGTAAACTTCTTTGTTCTAGATTTAGTTTTAACAAATTTATAAAAAAATTATTGGATAACTAAAATGCTATTAAAAAATATGGCAGATAGTGGCAATTATTTGAAAAATGATAAATTTAAAATTATAGAACTTCATTGATGAGATTACATCATATAATTTAATAAAATTAATATGGTCATCAATTATGATAAAAGTTTTTCTTGTTTTAGCTATTGTTCTTACTCTGATTTTTATTTTTAAAAAATCAGCTTTTGGATCTGAAGATAAATTACTAGGAAAGTCTGCTCCTGAATTTAAGCTTAAAAATTCTTATGGAGAATTAGTATCTCTTAAAGAATTCAAAGGTGAATGGTTACTAGTTTTTTTCTACCCTAAAGATGACACACCTGGTTGCACGAAAGAAGCTTGTTCACTGAGGGATAACTTTACTGAGATTAAGAAATTAAATGCCAATGTTGTAGGGATAAGTATTGACTCAAGTGACTCGCATAAAGAATTTAAAGAAAAGTATAACCTCCCTTTTATGTTGCTTTCAGATCCTGATGGAGAAACTGCAAAAAAATATGGTGCTTTAAATAATTTCTTTATTTTTAAATTAGCAAAAAGACAGAGCTTTATTATTGACCCTGATGGGGTTGTAAGACGCGTTTATAGAAATGTATCTCCATCGAATCATGCACAAGAAATTAAAACTGACTTAGAGGCTTTTGAGAGAAATTCATTGAATTGAACGCTCTTATATGAATTTTCGATGTTAGCTATGATTAATTATAAGTTCAACAATTGAAAAGTCATCATCAAGAGGTCCATCATCTTTCTTTAAATTTTTTATTTCCTCATAAATTAAATCTGATTGAAGTTCATCAGTGTTGTTAAATTGTTTTTTAACAAGATTCGTGAAGTCTTCCAACGTCATTTCATTATTATTTTTATCAGTTATTTCGTAAACTCCATCACTAAATACATATAGTTTATTTTCTTTAGTTAATATAACTTTGCTCTCCTCATAATCTATATCTTCAAAACATCCAACTGCAACACCTTTAGTTGCCAGTTTTTTAATATTTGTTTGGTTTTTTGAGCTTTCATTATGAATCAAAATAGCATGAGGATGGCCGGCTGATGCATACTTTAATGTCTGTGTTGATGGGGAATACACTCCATACCATACTGTAAAAAATTTTAAATTTTGTTGCTCCATTGGGAAGGCTGCATTAAGCCCATTTAGAACTGAGGCAGGACTACGAAAATCAGTATCAACAAGAGATTGAGAGCGAATAGAATTAATTGCAGAAATACAGAGCATTGCCGATCCCACACCATGACCACAAACATCAATCAAAAAAATTGCCAAGTGATCATCGTCAATCCAATGATAACCAAATGCATCTCCCCCAAGAGCCGATGAAGGAATATGTTTCCATGAGGATTTAACTAAATTATCATCTAACGGTTTTGGTAAAAGGCTATGAATATAATTTGCCGCCTCGTTAATTTCATCGGATAAAGCTTTTTGACTTTTAATCACACTTTGGGCAGCTTCCTCTGCAATTTCTTTAGCTCGATGAGCTGCAGTAATATCATAAAACCATGCTAATACAACATCTTGATCTAGATAACGAAGGTGATGAAATGAACCCATCACTTGCAATGGTATGTCTGAGAGTGTTTTCATAGCTAGAACTTCATCAATAATATTTTCTTGTTTTTCTAATCTTTTACTTAATACTTCAAAGTCTTTTGTATGTCGATAAACCCTCATCGGAGTCAGGGTTTGAAGATCTTTATCTTTAACTTCAAACATATCCATGTAGCGTGGATTAGCAAATATAATATGTTTATCCGTTGTCCTCATTATCCTCAAAGCTACCGGACTATTTTTAAGAATATTTAAAGTGTCATCCTCAAAATCTTTAAGGATTTCAAAAATTATTTTTTGTGCTTGTTCGATACTAGGCATATAAGTTAGTTAATTTCTTTTTCTAAGATTAGTTGATTGATTTCATTAATACGTTGATAGCTCTGGTTGTCAGTCATATTTTTTATAAAATGAACACCCAGACCGCCAATAGCATGAACCTCTAAATCACTTTCAAGATCAGGTTGCTTTGCTTCGGTAAGAGGATTAAAGGCAATACCATTATCTTCATACTTTATCTTAAGTGTGTGCTCTTTCATTTCTAAAGTTACTTTAACCTCTAAATTTTTAGCCTTACCATAGTTAATAGAATTAGAATAAAGCTCTTCAATTATTAAATTGATCGGATTAACCAAAGCCATATGGCCTTTAAAGAAATCATTTAATTGTTCAGTGAGATAAGTTAAATCTTCAATTTTTTTGGAAAGTAAAATAACACTTACTTGATTTTCATTATCCATAACTAAAATCACATACTTTCTATGGCCTGAGCTTCGGTTTCGTAAACTCCTAGCATCTGGCCGAACCCACTAATATCTAAAACCTCCTTCACACCATCTCTTGGAGCACATAAAACTAACTTACCTCCAAGTGATTTAGTTTTTTTAGCGGTAGTTAATATAGATCTAAGTCCTTCTGAGCTTATATAATCAAGTTTTTCAAGATTAAGTATAGCTTGATTGCTATCCTTTAAAATTTGCTTATCGATATCCTCTAGAAACTGTTTTGATGACAAACCATCAAGGCGACCTATGGGTTCAATGACTAAAATTCCAGATTTATTTTCAATTTTTACTTCAAGCATATAATCGTCTCTCTTTTATTCAATTAAAATTTAAGTAATATCTTTATTATTACCGTTTAGTCTAAACTAAAGGTTTAATTCAATAAATACCTTTATATATTAAATTTTTTTAGGATTACATTGTTATGAGTAATGAAGAAATTGTTCGATTCGAACCTGACGACAAACCATCCCATATTTTATCTGCGGGTCTTGGTTTGCAAGTTACTGTAATGATTATTACCGGTATTATGCTTACTCCTCTGATTGTTGGCCGGGAGGCAGGTCTTCCTTTAGGTCAGATTAATTGGCTAGTATTTGCAGCATTATTGGCGTGTGGTATTTCTACTTGGTTACAAATTAATCGCATTGGAATTATTGGGGGTCGGTATTTATTATTTGTTGGCTCTAATGTTGCCTTTATAACAGTTGCTATTGCTGCCCTTGACAAAGGTGGGCCTTCTTTATTGCTTACCTTGGTGTGTGCAGGTTCGCTAGCAACATTTATATTTACCTCAAGAATGGGTGCCTTACGTAAAATTCTCACTCCCGCAATCGGTGGAGTTGTGTTAATGCTAATGGCACTTAATGTTGCCCCGGTAATATGGTCAATGCTAAAGGATGTGCCTGAGAACTTTAAAAACCAACCCAGCATAGCCTTTGTTTTTTTATCTACCCTCTTACCAATTATTTTAACTACGATTTATGGGAAAAAAGTTCATCGACTTTGGGCACCATTAATAGGAATTTTTTGTGGATATTCTTACGCCTATTATATTGGTCTAGTCGATACTTCCCAATTTCAAAATAGCCCTTTACTTGGATTTCCAGAAATATATTGGCCTGGATTAAACTTCACAATAAATGCGGATTTTTGGGCTTTACTACCAGCATTTATTTTAATCACCTTTGTCGGTTGTATTGAAACATATGCAGATGGTATTGCTGTGCAAAAAAAATCATATAAAAAATCACGTTCCATCAATTTTAAATCTATACAAGGAGCCATAAATGCAGATGGAGTTGGTAGCTTCGTGGCGGGAATTTTGGGATCTGTCCCCAACACAGTTTATTCAATGAGTATTGGCGTAATGGAGATTACTCGAGTTGCTGCACTAAGGGTAGGTATTTGGGGAGGTCTATTTATAATTCTTTTTGGTTTATCTCCCAAATTAATTGCCTTGGTTTCGAGTATTCCTAATCCAGTTGCAGCTGCATATATATTAGTCATTATTGTAATGCTTTTTGGTCATGGACTTGAAATGGTTAATGAAACAAAGCTAGCATCGGAAGCAATGCTGGCTGTTTGTCTTGGTTTTTTTGCTGGGGTTGGGTTTCAGGGAGGTTTTTTATTTAATGATTTATTTCCTGAAAGTGTTCAGGTTTTCTTATCGAATGGAACAACTTCTGGGGGGCTGACAGCAGTACTAGTTATGCTATTGTTAATGATAAAAAAACGATCTAAATTTAATTTATCAATTCCATTGAGCATTGAAAGCTTAAAAAAAATTAATCAGTCTATTGAAAATTTTTCAAAGAAAAATAAGCTAAATGTTTCGACTCAAAATCGAGTTGTATTGGTAGCAGAGGAGGCTTTGACCTTTCTAATTGAACATCAAAGTAAAAGTAATAAAAAAAGTAAAAAAAATATTGTTTTTAAACTTTATCATCAAGCAGATATTACTGAGTTAGAATTTATTTCTAAGCCTATTGATGTAAATGCAGAGTCGGCAGCGATAGCACTCAAGGGCATAGGTGAAGTTGATTTTGAAAAGAAGCTTTCTCTAAAATTATTATATGGATTAACGCAAGAATTAAAACATTTGCAATACCAAGGCATTGATTATCTATATTTAAAAGTAGGCATGATCAAATAAAAAAATGAAAGATTAGGATATGAAAAATAAGTCAACAGAAAAAGTTTTATATATTACAGCTCCTGTTAATGCATTAGTTGAGGGGCTTTATAGAGAAAATACCTCTATTTCAGAAATCATTAAAAAAGGAAATTTTGGTTTAGGCACCTTTGATGATCTAGATGGCGAAATGGTAATTTTGGAAGGGAAGGCATATCAATTAAAATCTGATGGGCAAGCATATAAGGTTAGTCCATCTCAAATGACTCCTTTCGCTTGCATAACACAGTTTGAGCCCTACAGTTTTGAAGAAGTAGATACATCAATAAATTTAAAAGAATTATATGGATTTTTGGATAAAACTTTACCATCAAAAAATATGATTTATGCAATAAAAATTGAAGGCGAATTTAGTTACATTAAAACTCGATCAGTACCCAAACAAGAATCCTACAAACCCTTAGTTGAAGTTGCCCGGAATCAACCAGAATTTTCATATAAAAATATATCTGGCTCTATGGTGGGTTTTTGGACGCCCGATTTTATGGATAAAATAACAGTGCCCGGCTATCACCTACATTTTTTATCAAAAAATTTAGAACTTGGTGGGCATCTGCTAGATTGTCAAACTAAAAAAATAAAAATTAGTATCCAGCATGTTGCAAGAGTTGAACTTTCGCTCCCAATTACACTTGATTTTATGACAACTGACTTGAGTAGAGATATAACAAAAGATCTCAATGAAGCTGAAAATTAGATAAAGAAAATTAAATATGACCGTTCCAAAAAATCAAACTGCAAAAAAAGCAATTACTACCTTTGCTCTAAGATGGATATTCTTATTAATATTTATTGAAATTTTTTCATTGTTCTCCCTATGGTCAATAAACAAAATTGTAACTATAGAGAATCAAAAAACACAACAACTATCCTATCTATCTGAATCAATATGGAATGCAAACTCTTCCTTTAAGTCTCAAATTCAGTCATGGAAAAATATTTTAATTCGAGGAAAAAATAAAGATGATTTTAAAAAATATAATTTAGCTTTCAATAAAAACTACAAAGATGTGCAATCTATATTACAAACTGCAATTACAAATTGTAACTATGAGAAAGATTTATTTGATTGCTCCACTTTAGTTAACTTAAAAGATGAGCACTTTAAACTAAAGGATAAGTATTTAAATGCTTTAGCGACTGTCAAAAATTATAAAATAAATAATTTCATTGAGTTAGATAGGAAAGTTCGTGGTATTGACCGAGTGCTGCAAGAAAATTTTTTAAATACGGCTACAGAATTAAGAACTATTTTCCAAAGTCAACAAAGTGTCTTCAATCTTTCAGTGTCTGAAAGATATTCAAATATAAAATTTTTTTTACTAACTTTATTACTTATAGCTTTATCTTATATTTTAATTAGTTTATATAAAATTTTAAAAATAGATTTAAACCCTCAAAAATAAATGAAAGAAATTATTTTTTCATTAGCTGGGCTTGGTTTATTTTTGTCTGGCCTTAATCTTCTTTCTAGTTCAATTAAGATTTTTACTGGGAAAAGATTTCATAAGCTTATAACATCGATTACCAATTCTACTGTTATGAAGGGTGCTGTTGGGTCATTAATTGGCTTGATTACACAAAGCACCAATGCAGGGACTTTTCTTATAATAGGTCTTGTTCAAGCAAATTTAATTCCTTTAAAGACTGCCTTAATTTTAATTGCTTGGACTGGAGTAGGTACTTCCTTTTTAGTTTTTGTAGCATCGATTGATATTCAATTTTTGGGCTACATTTTACTTAGTATCGTTAGTATTTTTTATCTTTTTAATTTAAAAAATAATGAAAATTTATTTAATGTATCTCCATTAATTTTTGCAATCGGACTAATTTTTTTAGGGTTAGGTATCATTAAATTAGGCACTAATAATATGCAAAGCTTTTTTTGGATAAATGAATTTTTTGTTTTTGCTTCAGAAACTATAGTAATCTCCATAATATTAGGATTGTTTTTTACACTAATTTCTCAATCTGCCTCTGTCATTACAATTTTAGTAATCACACTTGTTTCCAGTCAAGTAATTCCAATGGATTCAGCAATTTTTATGATAATTGGTAGCAACATTGGCTCAGGTTTAAGCCTTTTACTTTTTCACCCTCACCTTGAAGGTCAGCAAAAAAAAATAATTTTGTTCCAATTGAGTACAAAAATATTAGGCTCTTTTTTTATATTAGTAATTATATTAATTACGCCTCATATTTTCTTTGATTTCACACTATATAAGAATATAAATTTTTTAACCATCCAGTTGTCACTTTTATATTTATATCTTCAATTATCAGGTGCGCTGATAGCAACTATTTTAAATGGCAAAATTAATGCTTTATTAAATTATCGCATCCCAGATCAAGAGATAGATTTGATTTCTAAACCTAAATTTATCTATCAGGAAATACTTAATGATGAAGGAATTGCAATTAATTTAATAAATCAAGAACAACAACGTTTGCTTAGTTTTCTACCACAATATATGGATTATGTTCGACATGATAATAAAAGTGATTTATTGCTTCAGGAAAGGCATAAAGGCTATTCGTTACTTTATTTAGCAATTAAGGATTTTACTGATCAGGTAATTTCTAATAACCCCCAAAAAGGTATATCCGAATTGTTAATTTTGCAAAGTAAAAATGAATCGATCAAGTCACTTATGAACTCACTCAAAAGTTTTGCTTCGATAGCAAAAGAAAATAATTTAAAAAAATCAGACTTAAGCATTTCAATGGCTGAAAGTCTTCACATGCTTTTGACATTATTAAGCGAATGTGAAAAATCACAAGAGGACATTGGAATATTAATTAATTTAACTGCTGAACAAGGTAGCCTCATGGATGAAATACGCACCAAAGTTTCAAAATCAAATGGCACATCAGGTCATGAACAAAAGGCTTTATTCTTATTAACTAGATTGTTTGAAAGACTTGTTTGGCAAATACGTAAACACAATTCAATACAATAAAAAATTAAAGGGTATTTTTTTTCATCAACTTCTCAATCATGTTAATACCAAAACTCACGCCAAAACCGTTAACTTCACTTGCCACTGCACCTAAACCCCCTTTGCGATTGCTTGATGATAAGTCTACATGAAGCCATGGAACTTTATTTTCAACAAATCTACCCAAGAAGCGAGTCGCATGGATATGGTCTGGCCCACCCTCAAGAGTGCACTGCTTAATATCTGCAATTTGGCTCTTTAAATCTTCTTCATAATCTTCATCAGATGGAAAAGCCGTAACTCTCTCCCCTACATCAGAGCCTACGCCCACCGCCATGCAGCCTAGAGCTGAATGATTACTTAACACACCACTATATCGATCTCCCATAGCAACATGCATACAACCTGTTAGTGTGGCAAAATCTATAATTGCTTTTGGTTTCTTTCTAGAAGCCATAGTTAGCGTGTCAGCTAATACCATTCTTCCTTCTGCGTCAGTGTGAACAATTTCAATTGTCATTCCATTAAGCGCTTTAACTACATCATTTTGTTTATAAGCTTTTGGTCCAATATGATTTTGTGCGATTGCTAACCAACAATCTAATTTAACCTTAGTTTTCGCATCACTTATAGCTTTTAATATACCTAAAACAACTGCCGAGCCATTCATATCCTCGTGCATACCACTCATAAATTTTGCTGGCTTTAGATTGTGTCCACCTGTATCAAAACAAATACCTTTTCCAACCAAACTAATAGTCTCTTTTGCACCCTTTGGTGAGTAAGTAAGATGAACAATCGCCGCATCTTGTGGCTCAGAACCTTGTGCCACTGCATAAAAAGCGCCTGCACCTAATTTTTTTAATTTTGGCATAGCAAATTCTTCTAACTTCCAACCATTTTCTTTTGACAACTTCTTAATTTTTTGACGATAAATTGTTGGTGTTAATTGGTTGGGTGGTGTGATTGTCAACTCTCTTGTAAGGGTGTTTCCAGCAACTAAAGCCTCAATATCTTTAAAGCTAGTTTTTACCGAACCTCCAAAAGTATTGATTGATTTAAGATTTTTTTTCTTTGCACCTGATTTAAAATTTGGAAGGTCTTGAGAATTTACTGAAGCAACATAGACTGCTTGATTTAGCCACTTGTCATTATTTTTTGATTCATTGACAATTGCCAAAATTTTTGGATTTTCCGAGAGTATTTTATCAAGGGCTTTTCTCAATAATGTTTGTATTTGGAATGTATTTTTTTTCTCGGAAACCATTAACCAGGTCACTAAACTCCCATTATCTAATTCAGCTGATAAAGCTGTTTTTTTTAAGTCCGTAATTTTAATGCCTTGTCTTTTAATATTTGCATTAAGAGCACCGGCAAACAAAGGATTAGAATGTTTTTCATCGAATAAAATAAACGTATGCAAATTTTTCTTTAAATTTGATTCAGTAGGTAACTTATTATTATTTGTAACTTTAATATTCATTCAAAAATCCTTAAAATAATTAAAAATCAATCACTTAGAAAAAAATTACTATCTTAGTGAGGTCAAAAAAAGCTTGACCATTTAACCCAAAACCTTGAAAATCACATTAACAACATGCCACTAGACACTTATAATTTTATTTAATTCTATCTTATTAAATAATTTATTACGGTCAACATATTAAAATTGAACAAATTTCATAGGATAAGTTAAGTATATGGATCTAAGTCTTGATAACGATGAATTAGAAACGCAAGAATGGAGACAAGCGCTCAACTCTGTAATTGATGCAGAAGGTTCTGAACGTGCCCATTTTTTAATTGAAATGATGATTGATCAAGCGCGTCGCTCAGGCTCGAACCTTCCCTATAACGCGACAACAGCCTATGTAAATACAATTCCCACACATCTTCAACAGAGGCACCCAGGTGATCCTGGTATGGAGAGAAGAATTCGTGCATTGATCCGATGGAATGCGATCATGGCCGTATTGAGAGCGAATACTAAATCGCCAGGTATTGGTGGACATATTGCAAGCTTTCAATCCGCAGCCACGCTTTATGACGTTGGATTTAATCACTTCTTTAGAGCTGAAAATGAATCATTTGGTGGAGACTTAGTTTATTTCCAAGGTCACTCCTCGCCTGGTATTTATGCACGCGCCTTCCTTGAAGGAAGGATGACTGAGGAACAATTAGATAATTTCAGGATGGAAACCAAGGGTAATGGCTTATCCAGCTATCCTCACCCATGGTTAATGCCAGAATTTTGGCAATTCCCAACAGTATCTATGGGCTTAGGTCCATTAATGGGAATTTATCAAGCGCGTTATTTAAAATACTTACATGATAGAGGTATTGCTGATACTTCAGATAGAAAGGTTTGGGTATTTTGTGGTGATGGAGAAATGGATGAGCCTGAATCACAAGGTGCCATTTCTCTTGCAGCTAGAGAAAAATTAGATAATTTAGTCTTTGTAGTGAACTGTAATTTGCAGCGATTGGATGGTCCCGTTAGAGGTAATGGCAAAATTATTCAGGAGTTAGAATCAAACTTTAGAGGCTCTGGATGGAATGTCCTTAAAGTTATTTGGGGTTCTTATTGGGATCCACTATTTGCCATGGACAAAGATGGCCTAATGAAAAAAAGAATGGAAGAGTGTGTTGACGGTGAATTTCAAAACTTCAAAGCCAAAGGTGGGGCCTTTACTCGTGAAGAATTCTTCGGCAAGTATCCAGAATTAAAAGAAAGAGTGGCCGCAATGTCCGATCAGGATATATGGAGGTTAAATAGAGGGGGTCATGATCCTCACAAAGTTTACGCTGCTTATGCAGCTGCCGTTGCTCATAAAGGTCAACCTTCTATCGTCCTTGCTAAAACAGTCAAAGGTTATGGTATGGGTGATGCTGGTGAAGGGCAAAATATAACCCATCAACAAAAGAGTATGGATATAGAGTCACTTAAAACATTTAGAACAAGATTCGATTTACCTATAAGTGATGAGGAAGTTGAAAATCTTGCTTACTATAAACCAGGTAAAGATTCACCTGAATTGAAATATATGATGGAGAGAAGAAATGCTTTGGGAGGTTTTTTACCGATTAGAAAAAAACAAGGGAATAAACTAAATGTTCCATCTATTGATGCTTTTTCAAAACAATTAGAGAGCTCGGGTGATAGAGAAATTTCTACCACAATGGCTTTTGTCCGAATCTTAACAACCCTGGTCAAAGATAAAGATATTGGGAAATTTATCGTACCGATTGTTCCTGATGAAGCAAGAACTTTTGGAATGGAGG
>Ga0206131_10004997_pt1 | contig 14227 bp, 9 predicted proteins | sample Helgoland_Spring_FD_148636 | JGI IMG/M metagenome (GOLD analysis project Ga0206131, IMG submission 148636) | Pelagic subsurface seawater microbial communities from Kabeltonne, Helgoland, North Sea - Helgoland_Spring_Bloom_20160517_1 | ecosystem: Environmental > Aquatic > Marine > Epipelagic ...
AGCCTAAGGCCCATTTTACAGATTCATTGCCCGCCATAAAACCAACGGTTTTGGGAGCTTCAACGGCTTGGGTAGTTTCTGTTTTTGTAGCTTGTTCAGTGCAGCCAAATGTTAAGACGAGTAAAAAAAGGAGGATTTGATTTTTCATTGGTTTTTGAGTTTTAGTGAATACTTAGAATAATTGAGATTACAATCTGTATTGAAAGGCATTGTAATTTAATTGAATGAATAGTAAAAGTAATACTTTTAATATAAATACTGCCAAGGCCGCTCTCCATTTTTTTGAATCAACTCTATCAGCATATTTAATGACTCTGGAGCTTTATTTTGCGCCCAAGCTTCATGGACAACAATAAACTTGGCAATAAAAAAGTAAACCAATCCTTCAATTTTTTTATTTTTTAAATCATTATCAATTTTTAAATGCCCCCAATCGAAACGTCGACCATTCAACTCTTCGAAATGAGGAGCATTGCCAGGGTAAGGGCCAGAAAAATGGTTGTTTATTAACCATGTTAATTGACTCCAGATTTTTGGTGCACTATATAAGCGAGGAATCTCAGGCGGTAAAACATATGCTCCGTCGATAGTTCCAACCATACATGGTCCTAAGTCTTCAGAATATGCTGATGATTTTGAAGGCGAACTAATATACTTAGACAGATCAAATTCATAATCAAGGAAATGTATAAAATCTTTGTAAAGTAAGTTGGACTCTTTGTTTAAGCTTGGAAATATTCTTTTAGCGTCATTAAAAATTCCCTGTTTAATTGAGGGGTGGGGTTGCAGTTCAGGAAATAGATTCTCCAACTCATTGGAAAGCTGAGGAAATATTCCATCATGTAAGGATTTTTTAAAAGCGATTAGCTCACACGGAAGTTTCCGCCACCAAATTCTGGTAGGGCCATCTTTTTTTTCCAAATGCCATTCTTCACTATTTGTTTTTATCGACAAATTTTCTCCTTCAAAGACGAAATAACTTTTTCCATCCATACCTACACCACTGTGCATTTTGAGGCCATTAGAAAATCGAAACATAAATTAATGTTTGTTGTTCAGATCAATTTTGATTTAAGCTGATACACCTTTTTTGTGATCATCTTCTGCCTTGGCTGCTGCTTTGGATCCATCTCCTTCATCTTTACTGAAATCATAGCTTGATAAGTTAGCAAGTTCTTTTAACCCTGACATGTTAAAAGGGACCCCTTCTTTGGTGCCTTTAAACTCTCCAAGAGTCCCCTCGACAACTGGCACTTGTTTTGTCACGGTTACCCATAGTATATTTGCAGAGGCGAATACTCCAGCTTCTCCTGTCGCTTCTCCAGCTATTTCACCATTCATTTCTAGACCTTTGGAGCTTCCGATAAGTTCAATTTGCCCTGATAATTCAGCATTTAATTTTCCGTATGCACCGACTGTTATTCCTGCCAAGCCGGGAACACCTGCCGTGACACCTCCTTCGATACCTAAATTACCTTCAGCTTTAGCTGCAAGAGCACCTTTTATATTTGGATCACTAAATACGCCATTCGTGGAAGTGAATCCTATTGTAGCACTTCCAGAAAGTGAGGCACTCGCTGCTCCTTCAATACTTGCCGTTAAGAATAATCCTGGAATGCCTAACGGCACTGGAGGTAGTGGTAAACTAAAAGCTAATTCAGGTGTTGAAAAAGCCGGGGGCTCTCCAGTTAAAGTATATTCTCTCACCCCTTTTTTAGGATCACCTACTGCTGTTTTCGTTCCAGTCGCTGTGAATAAAGGATGTTCAAAAGAAATGGATGATTCTCCGTCAGCATCACTGTCACTTATTGTTAAAGTGCCTCCCATCAGGTTTTGAGAACCTTCTACATCAGGTAAGGTTTCTTCATCTCCCTCTTTTTGCACTGTATTGGTGGCTGATTTTTGTATCGCAATATTTGAAGAGTTTATTTCTTTTAGCTGAGTAGCCGACTGATTTTCAGTACCCAACGTTAAGGCTTTTGCACCCATCACATCAGCCTCGTTTTCCAAACCTTTGTCATCATTGACAGGAATGTCTCCTTTCATTTGTTTCGTCGGTTGGACACGACCTTGTTTTTGTTGAACCACGTGCCATGCCTCATGAGCAAGGTACTGCTCTTGGCCTGGAGCGACATGGATATCTGTCCCTTGGGCAAAAGCATGTGCTTGCATTTGGGCAGGCTGGTCTGAATTATGATGTACACTTACGTCATCTAAAGATACCCTCGATAGGTTTTCAACACCAGATTTTAAATTATCTGGCAAGCCTGTGTTATTTTCTTTTCTCTGAACGGGTGCAGCCTGCATTTGTACCTTTTCTTCGTCCTCTGCTTTTTGGACTGGAGCGGCTTTCATTTGCACTTCCTCTTCCTCTTCGGCTTTTTGAACGGGTGCAGTCTTCATTTGTACCTCTTCTTCTTTGGCTTTTTGAACCGGAGCATTGCCCGCTATCACGGCCTGTAATTGGGTCGTTTTTTGCGCTAGACTACTCTGACTCATGGCCTCCACTACTTTCATTTGGGCCAAGGTTCCCGATCGATTGTCCGAAAGGGACGCAGATTGTGACTCTGCTCTGGTTGCAGAAGCACTGCTTTCTTTTTTATTGACCTTGGCATTCGACGATACAGTACGGGATAAGATAGGCATAAAGTTGTAATTTTATTATTTTTAAAGTTAAAAAAAGATTTGATAAAAGCAAGTGATTTATCTCACTTTTGGTGGTAATGGGCAGAAACGATATCATGTGTCATTGAGGAGTGGTTTCTCTGATCATTTTAACTGCAAAAGCCTTTGCTTGAAATAGGTTCTTCTTGTTTTAAAATGAGTATTTGGGTCAGTAGAGGTATTGCCAAGGCCGAATTCCTTGATTCTGTACCAGCTCGATGAAGTCATCCAGAGCGGTCGACCGCTCATCTGAAGTGGAGGCCTCTTCTTTCATCCAAGCCTGGTAGGTTAAGATCAATTTTGCGATGAAAAAATAAATCAATCCTTCCGTAGATTTATTTTTCAATGACTCCTCTATCTTTAAAAGTCCCCAATGAAATCTTCTGCCTCCCATAGACTTGACCGCCTCCGTATCTGCTTCATATGGACCCGAAAAATGATTATTCAATAACCAAGTAAGTCTTCTCCAGTCTAAAGGCGCTTTGTATAAAGTGGGCCACTCGGGGAATGCTACATATTGCTCATTTAAAAGCCCCACCATGCAAGGTCCTATGTCTTCACTGAATGGACAAAATTTGGAGGAGGTGGTTAATGTCTGGATCAATCCAAACTGTTCTTCCAAAAACTCTACGAATTCAATGTATAGCTTTTGTGAGGGTGCTGGTATTTGTGGGAATAGGCGCTTTGCCTCACTTTTGGGTCCATTTAAAAGGGTAGGATGAAGGTCAAGGGCGGGAAGTTTATCCAAATCATTAGCCAATAGATCAAACAAAGGGTCAGGTAGTGGCTTTTGAATTGCCTTTAATATACCAGGTTCGTTGAGCACCCAAAACCTACGGTCGTCATCAAAAATATTTTTTGGGGACCATAGCGGACTGTGGGTCATGATTTTTCGCGAAGATTTGCCCTCATAAATGAGGTAGCCACATCCTGTGCCCTCATCATTTCCTTCCATCACCGATAATCCTGTCGAAAACCGAAACATTATTTGTTATTATTTATTTATTTTTTACCAAAAATACTAGGAACATTTCGGGCTAACCATGATGCTTTTTTCGGTTCATCTGCAGGCTTTTCTATGAAGCTATCAGCTGCTTTGTCAGGAACTTCAGCTTTTTTATTTCTTTTAAAATTACTAGGCCCAAATTTAGTTAGCGATTCAAGAGATTTTTTATCGGTAATGGTTGTACCGGTAATTTCTTTTTCGAATGAGCCGATGACGCCCTCGACAATTGGTATGGATTTCTTTTTGGTCATGAATAATATTTGTGCCTTCGCTACAGCTGCCAATTTTCCCTTGGCTTCTCCTGATAGGACACCTCCTAAGGTGATGTTTTCTGAGGTAGCAGTGATATTTGCCGAGGTATTTAAGCTGGCTTCAGCAGATCCTTCACCGCCAACGCTGACTTCACCTAAACCGGGAACACCCACAGATACGCCTCCAAAGACGCCAATACTGGCCTCGGCACCTGCATTCACAGTAACTGCATTGAGAGTGATATTTTGAACATTCCCAAAATTACTGTCAGTTTCACAGGAGATACCAAAATTACCTCCAAGATGAGCTGAGGTAGCCAAATCCATATCGACTGCAGCAAAAACTCCAGGAACACCTAGAGGAATTCGAGCCAATGGAAGTGAATATTTTGCCTCTGGAGTTTCAAAACCTTTAATTGTGGTGGTCGCATCAATGGTATAACCAGATTTGTCATCTTTCCGCTTTATCGAGCCTTCTAACTCAAAAACCTCACCTAATGGGCCTCCTGATGCGGTGGCATTACCTTCATAGGTAGATATATCAACTTCTCCTTCAACTTCCATCCCTGCCAACATAAATTTGAAAGAAGTACTATCACCATCTTTCTCCTCTTCGACCTCCTCATCTACATCTTCTTTGGGGTCATCTTTCGCTTTCTCTTCCTCTTTTTTTATAGGGTCACCTCCGCCGCTATCTTCATCTTTTTCCAACAAGCTGGGATCCCAAGCAACGGCCATTGATTTATTTGAGTCAATTCCTTCTCCTGCTAAATCTGCAGTACCAAGATCTAAGTCACCTAATCTCTTTATTTCCTCGGCTTTCTTTTCTTTGGCTTCTGCTTTTAATGTTTTTACAGTATTTTGAGATTCCTCAATAGCTACCGGATCATTGCTCTGATGAGCCTTTTCTAATTTGTTTTTTGCCTCACCAATGAGTCCTTGATATTTTAATATGATATCATTTAAATTTTCTTTTTTTTCTTTTTCTGGATCGGGAGCTTCCTCGAACTGAGTTACCGCAGGAGCAGCATTGTTATTGGACTGAAGTTGAGCAGTTGCATTATCATTGGCCTTTGGAGCCATGTTTGGATTAAAAGGAACAACTTTGGCATCTTTTTGCCCTAGAGCATTGCTTAATTTTCTTTGCGAAACGATGCCTTCACGATTATCTGTAAATTCAGCCAATTCACTGGAGCTTTCAGAACTTGATTCGCTCTTATTTTCAGCCCTCTTTTGAGTAGATTTAGATTTTTTTTTTTGGGCTTGAAGCATTAACTGCAAATATTGAATAAGATTGAAGCTAAAATTACATTTAAATTTCTCTATTACGTAACGATAGGCCCTCAAATTTTTAAAATTTCTGTCTGAGAGTACTGATTACTGACCTCAAAACAGATTATCGTTATTTGCTCATTTTTATGTTTCACTATAAATTAAATGCATCATTGTTGCGTTCTATAAATATTCTATTTAATTTTGCAACACTGTTGCGTTAAAGCAGTTCCATTTAACATTAATCAATATATAACCATGAAAAATTTTTTTCAAGTAAAACCTTTAGTACTATCATCTATTTTCATATCATTAATCACAATTGTTTCTTGTAGCGATGACCCAGAGGATCCCATTGTAGAAAATGAAGAGGAAGTGATCACGACCTTGACCTATACTTTGACGCCATCCGAAGGAGGGAGTGCAGTTATCTTAACTTATCAAGATTTGGATGGCGACGGGGCAGGCGAACCAACCATTACAAATGGTACTTTATCCGCATCAACTGTTTATTCTGGTGTGTTAACTCTACTTAATGAAACAGAAGATCCTGCAGAGTCAATAACAGAAGAAATTGACGAAGAAGATGATGAACATCAGTTTTTCTTCTCTTCAACGATTACTGATTTACAGGTTGCATACGCAGATACTGACGGCGATGGCAATCCTGTAGGATTGGCTACTACACTTACAACAAGTTCGGCAGGTTCGGGTACTTTGACTATCACTTTACGACATGAGCCAGAAAAATCTGCGTCAGGAGTAGCCTCAGGCGACATCACATCGGCGGGTGGGGAAACAGATATTTCTGTTACCTTTACGATTAAGGTTGAATAGATATATTTTTCTTTCTTTAATTTTCTTTTATCCCGTATTTTTGATTGCCCAAAGATGCGATCTAAAAGTATTAGGTAGGGTCCAAGACAGTCACAGCTTGGACCCTATTGCGTTTGCCAATGTCTATTTTAAGGAAGCTCATCAGGGGGCAGTAAGTGATGCGAATGGTTTTTTTGAAATACCCGTTCTTTGTCAAGGAAGTTATCACGTATCTGTGAGCCATATTGGCTGCCAAACAAGGGAGCTTTATATGACGGTGAAGCATGATACTACTATACTGCTGGAACTTGAACATCATAGTCAAATTATGGATGAATTGGCTGTTGCTGCTTCTGCCATTGAGGAGGCGACGACACAGGAAATAATGGTCATGGATGCTTATGAAATTTCTCAGAATGCTGACAAAAACATGGCAAATATGCTTGACGATCTAGCAGGTGTGAGCACCATCAAAAATGGAACAAATATTGCTAAACCCGTTGTTAATGGCTTATACGGAGACCGGTTGATATTATTAAATAATGGAGTGACTCAAAGTGGACAGCAATGGGGTGCTGATCATAGTCCAGAAATTGATCCTTTAGCGGCAGGGAAAATTACTGTAATCAAAGGGGTAAGCGCTTTGGCTTATCAAGGGAGTAATCTAGGGAGTGCGATTTTAGTCAGCCCTCCCAAGATAGATTCAGAACCACATTTTCATGGGAAAGCCCGTTATTTTTTTCAGAGTAATGGTTTGGGAAATGGTCTAAATATCAGAGTTCAGAAGCACCATCAAAAATTTGCTTGGAGTTTGGTGGGTACAGCCAAGAAAAAAGGGGACAGTCGAGCGGCATCTTACTACCTGACCAATACGGGTGCGGTCGAAGGAGACTTTGCATTGCAGACGGAATATAATCATAATGCATCTCTAAAAAGTGAGTTATTTTTCAGCTCTTTCAATGCTCATTTGGGGGTGCTTAGGGGTGCTCATATAGGTAATTTGACTGATTTGGAGGAAGCTCTGGCAAGAAGCGAGCCTTTTTATACAAAAGATCAATTTTCCTATCAGATCAAGTCCCCATATCAAAAAATCAATCATCACTTACTTAAATGGAATACCGCGTATTTACTCAATGAGGACCATAAATTTGATTTTACCTATGCTGTTCAATGGGATTTAAGAAAAGAATTTGATGTCAGAAGATCAGGGAGATCTGTAAAACCGGCCATGAGTTTGAATCAGACATCATATTTTACAGAGATAAAGTATAAGGGTTATTTGTCTAGTGATTGGGAAGTTTCCTCCGGTGTTCAACTTAATCGAAAGGATAACTATAATGAGCCGGGTACGGGTATTTTGCCTTTGATCCCAGATTATATTTCTTTTGAAACGGGTCTTTTCGTAATGGTATCAAAAAAGAGTGAACAGTTCAGTTTTGAATTAGGTGGGCGCTATGATTATCTTGATCAAAGAGTAGCCACAATTTCGAGGGATGTAGTCAAGGAAATCAAAAGATATTATAATTATGCAAGTAATATGGGTCTTGCTGGGGGGGGTAACTATCTATTTTCAAATGGAATGAATGTATCTTATAATTTGGGATTGGCTTCAAGAAACCCGGGGATCAACGAGCGTTACAGCAATGGACTTCATCAAGGTGTGAGTGGTATTGAGGAGGGTAATCCTGATTTAGTTAGTGAGCAATCTTTGAAAAATACCTTGGCTTTGGGTGGAAAGATCAATGCTAAAATTTTATATGAAATTCTATATTATGATCAGGCGATAGAAAATTATATATTTCTGAATCCTCAAAATGAGTTCCGCACTACCATCAGAGGGACTTTTCCAGTTTTTAAATATTCCCAGACAAGGGCTCGAATTTTGGGTTGGGACCTTACGTCTACTTTTCTTTTTTCTGATACATTCCAGTCTTCTTTAAGGTTCAGTTATTTGAAGGGTACAGATACTGAGAATAATATTCCTTTGATTTATCTCCCATCTAATAATTTATTTTTGAATGTCAAATATCAAATTCCAAGGGTTGGTCAATGGGATCAAATGGCTTTTGAATTATATAATAAATATGTTTTTGAGCAAAAAAACATATTGTCTGATCAGGACTTTGTAAGTCCTCCAAAAGGCTATAATCTGACAGGGGTCAAAATTTCTGGTGAACGGCAGTTGGGGGGTAACCGATTGAATATATTTTTACGTATTGATAATTTATTTAACGTATCCTATAGGGACTATCTTAATCGTCTTCGCTATTTTGCTGATGATTTGGGAATTAATGTTATTATGGGCTTAAATCTTAATTTCTAATACTAAAAAGATGACAACAACGAGTATCAAGAAACTTCTGAAAACTCGAAATTTGAAGGCTACAGAGCTCCGAATGGCTTTGTTGGAAATCATGTCAAATTTAGGTAAAGCAGTATCTTATCAGGAGATTCAAAATTCATTAATCAACTTTGACCGGATTACCCTTTATAGAACACTCAATACTTTCATTGAGCGAGGCATTTTTCACAAAATAATACTAGAAGATCATCAAAGTTTTTATGCCCTTTGTAGTATGGAATGTAGCACAGAAGGACACCAGCATCAGCATGTTCATTTTCAATGCAACCAATGCAAAGAAGTCTCTTGTCTTGAGACCAAGGAGCCGATTCAGCTGGCCATTTCTAATCATTTTGTGGATGATATTGAAATTACGGCCTCAGGGTTGTGCCAAGAGTGCTATAACTAGCAATTAAAATTTTTTGTTTTAAAGTAAGGAATTTCGAGGGGATTATATGCTATCATACAAAAGAGTCAAACCGGTGGTACCTCAGATGAACATCGGTATGAATAGACTTATTTTAAGCATGATTAATGTAAGTTGTAGTCCTTGTAGAAATTTTAAAAGGCCCATTCAATCAGAAATCGCTGACTATTTGATCCACGAGACAGCAGTGATAGCTAGGGTAGCACGTCGGTCATACAAAAAATAAACCTTGGAAGATCACGCAGATGAAATCCTCCAAGGGTTACTTATGTATTCGTCAAAAAAACTGATTTATTCCAGATTCCAGGACTTAACTAAATGTTATTAGCTAAGCCTCATATTTCAATCTTCTACATTCAAAAAATGATAATGTTTACTGTAAAACATCATCTGCTCTTCAAAGTCATTGGGTTGTAATATTTCAATATCAGTGATTTCACCCGCCGCATCTGTTATGGGGTTTAATACAGGATTTACAAATCCACCATAAGGAGCTGAGGTAAATTGGGCGTCACGCGCTAAAATTTCGGCATGGATTTTTTGGTCTACTTTGACTCCATAGCCTTCTACCAACGCTTTTGCTGCTTCAAAATCTCCTTCAGATTTGATGCGCTGAACTTCTTGCAATAACTGACCAAAAATTTCACGGAGGGCTTGATAGTCTTTGATGTCATAGTAGGTTTTATTGTCTTTGATGATGCGCTCGATAACATTATTTTTCGCCCCTTGTTCATAGGCCCATGCGGCCACCCATTGCCGATTGACCATGTGGGCTTCTTCAATGTCATTACCTAGTTCAATTCGAATCAGTTGGGTAATCAATCCATTTCGAATGTATCCATCATAGGTAGCTTTTCCTAGGGCCTGCCAATCATCCGTCAACCCTAGTTCTTGTATTTTAGGATCAAAGGCATAATATAATCCTACTAGATCGGCCCGACCTTCTTCTATCGTAGAATAATAGTTTTGCAGGGTCTCTTTGGGTTGTCCTACACCTTCATTGAGTTGTCCTGAAGCATGGCCTACGACTTCATGAAGGGCGGTATGCAATTTATCACCCACCTCACCGTAGGCTCTTTCGCCGTCTATCTCTTCCTGATCGAAAGCAAACTCCTCTAACCTACCAGAACTGCCCCCACCATTGTAAGCATCTGTTATATTTCCCAAAGAGACTGATTTGGATCCGTGTTCCTTGCGAATCCAATTATTATTTGGCAGATTCACTCCAATCGGTGAATTTGGAGAGACCGCACCTCCCAATCCGGCCACATGAACTGTTTTGTAGGTAATGCCGACAACATTTTTTTTCTTGTGTTCTTCCAATAATGGAGAATGGTCTTCAAACCATTGCGCATACTGCGAAAGCACCTCCATTTTTTGAGACATGTCAAAGTCTTTGATTTCGACAATACTCTCATAGGATCCTCGATAACCTTTTGGATCATTGTACACTTCAATAAAGCCGTTGATCCAGTCAATATTCCCCTCTGTACTGGTAGCCCAAGCGATGCAATATTGGTCCCAAATATCCAAGCTTCCTGTTTTGTAATATATGATTAACAATTTGAGGGCCTCCTCTTGGTTTTTGTTTTCAGCAACTTGTACCGCTTTATTTAGCCATCCGATGATCTGATCAATGGCCGTTCCGTACATTCCCCCAGAACGCCATACCTTTTCAACCAAGACACCATTTTCGCGTATGAGTTTTGAATTGAGTCCAGCCTCAATAGGCATTCCCTTCGGTCCATTGTAGGTATTTTTGTAGAAATCAATCACTTCCTGATCCGTAATACCAGGTCCATAGAAATTAACGGCAGAAGATAAAATGTTATCTATTCCTCCTTTTTTATTTACTTTTTTGGCATCCAAATCATTAAAAATTACATCAATAATTTCTTGATCGAGTTCTGTATTTGATTTTTTTAATAATTCATCTACAAAATAGGTTTGTGTAAAACTGGGTTTGATTTTATCATTGGAATAATGATGATGAATCCCATTGGAAAACCAAATGCGTTTTAAATAAATTTTAAAAGCAGCAAATGAGTCACTTTTTCGGTCTCCAGCGTATGCTGTGTTGATTTGCTCCAAGGCTTCTCTGATACTCAAATTGTGTCTATAATTTTGATCCCAGATAATATCTCTTCCTGCCAAACCTGCTTGATTGAGATAATAGACCAATTGCTTCTCTTTCAATGTGAGGTTCTCAAATCCCGGAATATCGTATCGAATCAGACGCAAATCTGCAAATTGATCGACCAGGGCCTTTAATTCAGCTGTTTCGCTCTGGGTAGTTTCTTCGTTTGGATTTGAGCAGGCACCTAGGATCAAAGAGATAAGACAGGCATAAATAATTTGAGGCAATTTCATTATTTCTAAATTTTAATTTGAATCAACATACAAGGATACTTTGTTCTAAATTAAAATAAATGATTGTTCCCAAAATTTAATGACTGATATTATGATTTCATAGGACTTATGTTATGACTATTATTGACCCTTGATTAATCATAAGTATTATCACTCATAAAAAAGTGTATTAGATCGCATTCAATAGTCAAATTTTTTGAATCAGTAGATAAGTCTTTGCCCTGGATTGAGGCTTTTTAATTGTCCCTTTTCCCTATAATAAACTATTCCATTTCCTTCAGGATTTACAATCTGTTGAGGGCCTATTTCAAGGACTTTTAGTGAGGCGTGGTAGTCAGCAAAATCGCCTGCACCGATATACCAAATATCATCTCTATCACCTATTTCTTTACAAAATTTTAAAATATTTTGATTTCTCAACGTATCTCTGAGTTCCCATGAGTGACCCCAAACATAAAAAAGAGAAAGGCTAGGGCTATCCAAAGAAATATATGCTTCCAGATAATCCAATGCCTCACTGTCATGGCAAGTGGGATTCCATAGGTAGTAATCTTTGGGAAGCTCAAAGTTGTATGAGGGTTTGACGGTGCGTGCATTGGTCAAGGGAGTGGTACCGATCACTTCCGCCACATGGTCGTTGGTACTACCAAAAGCATAGGCCATACTGGAAATCTTACGGTCTGATAGGATACTTAAATTCTCAATATCAACATTGATTTCTTCGAGTATTTCTTCATCGGAGAGGCCTACAAGTGCTTTGTGATAGGTTCCGTGTACGGCAATTTCATGATTTTTAAAGACATGTACCAAGGTGTCTTTTGATAAATAAGTTCCCACGAATTCATTGGGTTTACCTTGATACCAAATGGCCCTAGTATCAAGTAATCCCGAGTTTAAATGAAAGGTTCCAATGATTCCATAACGATCAAATAATTGAGCCAAGACGATGTCATCATCTAAACCATCGTCATAGCTCATGATCAGCGCCTTATGATTGCCGTCGGGGTACACCCAATCAATTTCTGTACTTTTTTTGGAACAGCCCATCAGTAATAGGCCTAAAATGAAAATCAGGATGGGAATGGGTAAGGCTTTATTCATGTTCGCAGGGAAATGGTTTAGGCATAGTTTAATTTAAAGCACTGATTTGGCTGTAACGGTTAAAACCCCACGCATGGTTAGATAATGCCCTGGGAAGGTGCACAAAAAAGGATAAGCTCCAGGGACCTCCGGTGCGGTAAAATAAATACTTTCAATTTCATGAGGAGCCAAAAGATTGGTATGGGCAATTACCGCGTCTATTTCGGGTACGAAGCTCAATACCGTGCCATCTAAGCCCAATTTTGTAGCTGCAATACCCACCTCATCGGCCTTGTTTTTTGCAACCAACACAAAATTGTGTGGCATGTCATCCGTATTATTGAAAGTTAATTTCACACTACTCCCAGCGACTACTGTTAGATTCGATTGATCAAATTTTAAGCCTGGTGCGGTGCCAATTTCGAGGGTTATATTGATTGGGTTGAACCCTGTTTCTGGTTGTTCAGTGATCCGTTTCAATGATATTTGTTTTGCCTTTGTACTAGAAGATGGATCCTTTCCAAGGTTTGAGGTTCCAATAGGAACCTCATTAAGCGTATAATAACCAAAATCGTGCAATAAGGGTTGACTCAACTTATTCAATACACCGGATGCTTTAATCTCATAAATATATCCTTTTCTAAATTGGTCAAGCTTCAGCAATACATTCATTCCATCTTCGCTCAAGGAAATTTCAGTAATATTCCTGCGCTCTTTGTTTTGGACATCGCTGCCATAAAAATGATGGTATGAATAAGTAAAATCAGTTATTTGATAAGAAGCCAAACGCTGAGCAGATGCAGCATCAATAGGTTGGGTAAATTCCAATGAAAACCCTTCCGGATGAACCTTGATCGTTTTGATTTCAAAGGGCATTTTACCTGTCCATGACAGTCTTTCCAATGCAAAGCTGGACTGCCCAGTGGAGCCCCACCCGCGACTGGTCTGACCCACATAGACAGCATCGTTTTCGGGATTGTTGATTATCCTCAAAATGCCTGAGGCAAAGCCCTCTCTGAAAGGGAAGCAAACGCCTTGGTATACTCCATTTACTTTTTCTTGAAAGACCCGCATGATTTTGCTATGACCTTGATCTCCTACCATCATTTGACCTTCAAAAGGCCCCATTTCTTTTGAAAAAAAGTTAATGTCTGAAGTCGAAATACCCATCAGAGTATGAGGGAACCAAATAGACGGTGCCTTGATGCCCTCGAGTTTATGTTGATAGTCATAAAGGGATATCTTTTCAGTATCATCAATGTCTTCAACTTTCAAGTTGACAGGAGATCCTATTTCACCAGACCACCTCAAACCTGCAGGATTTCCAGCAAAATCACCTAATTCGAGATGCGTCATTCTTCCCGATCCTACCCAATCTCCTTGATTTTCAGTATAAAAAACATCGCCCTCAGCATTGACACCAAATCCAGCAGGAGACCTCAAACCTGTGGCATAAGGAGTCACTTGGCCATCTTGACTTACTTTAAGCATCCAGCCTCGCCACTTTGAGGCACTTACGCCATATCCCTCCCAACCTAAATTGAGTGTAACAAGCATTTGACCATTGGGCAATAAAACAGGTCCATAGGAGTATTCATGATAATTACCATTCAAATCCCATTGGGTGATCGTTTTATAAACATCCGCCTGATCGTCTCCATCTTCATCTATGAGCTGGGTGAGTTCTCCTCGTTGATTACAAAAAAACGATCCTTCATGATACAACAATCCAAGGGGCTCATGAAGTCCATGGGCAAATCTGACATATTCAGATGTTGGATTTTCTGGATTTAGGATTAACCAGATCTCGCCTCTTCTTGTGCTGACGCCCAGCTGACCTTTGTCATTAAAAGCCAATCCGCCCACTTCAAGGCTAATTTCTTCTGGAACGTAAATTTGATTGATTTGATAATAATCTGATTCACGCTGTTGAGAATAGGCATTATCATAGTAGAATAGGCTAACGATTAATGTGGCGAGGAATGGAGTTGAAATATTCA
>Ga0206131_10005002_pt1 | contig 14221 bp, 11 predicted proteins | sample Helgoland_Spring_FD_148636 | JGI IMG/M metagenome (GOLD analysis project Ga0206131, IMG submission 148636) | Pelagic subsurface seawater microbial communities from Kabeltonne, Helgoland, North Sea - Helgoland_Spring_Bloom_20160517_1 | ecosystem: Environmental > Aquatic > Marine > Epipelagic ...
AAAAACGTAGTGACATTAAAAAGCTTACTAAAACAAAAAAAAGAAAAACTTTCATATTACCATTGTAACTTGTTATTTTTAGATATGGTAAAAACTATAGAACATTTAGAACAAGAAGATTTAGGCATTATTTCCCTAGATTTAGATGATATTATCATGGTAGAATTTAGAGACGACAAAAATGTAAGAGATAATGCTTATGATACAAAAACAGTAACTTATTTTTTTTATTTAAATGTAGACAATTTTCTCCAATTACAAGACGATAATATTGTTGTAAATAGACCTGTAAATAAGTCTAATTTATTTATCTCTCCAGAGATGAAACAAATAAAACATTTTCCAACTAGTATAAAAAAACAATCTACTTATTATTGTTTAGCTTTGTTACTTTCTCATTGTTTTAGTAAAATTACAAAAAACATGGATTATGGTAAGCTAATAAAACATTTAGAAATGATAAAAGAAACAAAACTATATTGGGGAATTTTAAGATGTTTAGAACAAAATCCAGAAGATAGATTTCTTTTATTTATTTAATTTTCTATCTAATATTTATAATGTCTTTACGTGTATTGAAAGCGAAATACGAAGCAAAATTAAAATTAAATAGAGTAAATTCTAGAGGTCTTTACGCATTAAGTTTCTCAAATACAGGTAGTACAACTGGTAAATGTTGTGGTTTCGGGCGTGACCCTCAGCAACCTAGTAATCAAATGAGTTATAGTAATTATGTTAGAAGATCTATGAATGGTTTAGGAGGACGAGGCGGACCTGCTAGTCGTGTGCGTAATGGCATGGGTTCTAGTTTAAAGTTGGGCAATTTTCAGCAATTTAACACTGTAAAAAAAACGCCGAATGTTACAACTACAGAGCATATTAAAAATAAAAAAGCTGCTGCTATTAGATGTAGTGTAAGTAATTTAGATATAAAAAATAACATTTGTAAAAGGGAAACCCCCGCAATTTGTTATGAATTTTGTGGTAAAAAACCTGTAATAACAAAAGATTTAGGATTTAATTCTTGTGGAGATCAAATAAATAAAAGATTAGCACTTCGAGCAGGCAACAACAATACCAGTTTTGAAAGCAATATAATGCGCAATAATATTTGTTAATTCTATATTTATTAATTTTAAAATATTTTAATTTTAAAAAAATAAAATATTTACAGATATTATAATGTCATCCTTACTAGATGTCGGAAATTTTACCGCGACTATTAATGTTGCTAGTCAAACGTACACTGAGGAACACAAGTCAAATGTTACTTTAAACATCGACCTCGCCTGTTCCGAATCCGACGGCCTCGTACTAACATCGTATATAATTGCTCACGGCTCTATCGAGGGTTTGGCCGGAGACGACAGGGTTGACAATTTATGTTTAGCTATTAAACATAAAGGCTCGAGGACAACGGAGGCCGCGCCAGAATATTTAGATTCTTTTGATGATCTTGTCAATTCTGACCTCGCAAATGCTGTGCAAAAGCAAGAAGATTCTAATCACGAGGATGGCCAAACGGTAGTAGGTGTAAAATTAATGCCTCTTTTAGATTCTAATCGTTGTACACTGAATGCGGCTAATCAGTTACAATTTCAACTTCGCGGTGAGGATGCTTTGCTTTTTGGAAATAGTTACTCTATTTACATAGTTGCTAAAACCGATAGTAGACACACCACCGCCCCGGATACACCTTTCTTACTCAACGCCACGGGCGCCACCGCGGACCAAAAGGCTAAATATGATTTTATGAGTTACAATGATGCCGACTGGAAAGCTGCGATTAAGAATCAAATCGAAAATGTTGACACCAGCACTCTTGCGACCAATAGCTCCATCGCCGCTGACACCGCCACCACCGGTTGGGATGCCTTGAAAAAAAACGTCAAAGACAACGACTGGGGAACCGGCGATAAAGTTTTAGCATACATGAACGCATTGAGAACGGAAATCGCGGACCAGAGTGATACTGCTAAAAAAAGCAATCTTAAAAAATTACTTCCTAAAAAAATCCTTAAACATTCATTTGTTCGTAGAAGATCAAAACCAACGCCTGATGTTGATGTGATAACTATATTAACAGATGGCGAGAAAGCCGGAGTAAATGGCAGTGAAGGTTTCACTAGTGCTTCAAACCGTGCTGTTCTTTCTATTAACCCATTTTATGACGAAGCTCCAGCTTATGAAAAAGCCTATATTACTTCTGTTTCTGTGAATCTAAAAGGAACGGATGTTTTATATCCTAAACAAGACCTTACCAATACTGTAAATGAGGGCACCGCAAACAATGGCGTAACATTCAAAAACCAAGGCAAATATGCTATCAAAACTGATAGTCATGAGGTTTACCATACCGGCGCTTTAGAAATTGTTAGTGGTGACGGTAATACTAAACATCTAGAAGGTGAAAAAGGTACAAAGACGATCGGTGTTAAATCTTCTTTAACAGCTGCTGAACAAAAGGTCGATCAAAGTAAATTTGATCCTCTAGGTTTTGGTCTTCCAGTTACAAGTAAAGTATTCGAGTTTGTTCAGGGCGCTGCTTTCAATGAGATGCAGGAGTTCACATTTGATACGGACAAAGTCGCAAAAATTAAAGATGAGCCAAACGACAGCAGAAGACAAAATTTAAGACAATATATGGTTCCAAATGACAGAACCGATTCTTTCACAGGCGCTGATATGATAGCGAATGGTTCTATTCGTGTTTTATGCGCCAGTGCTGGCGCTCCAAACTTTTATGAAACACCTGCTAATGGAGCAATCCCTTTTGCTTTAAAAGATCATGTAGAAATTAAAGTTCATGTAAAAGCTAATCACGAAGATGGTGGTCTCCACGAAAAAATGAATACTGCGAAAAAAATTAAATGTAGATCAGGAAACACAAATCCTGCGGGAACTATTATTCCTTTTGATCGTGCCACTTGGAAGACAGCATACCCCGCACTCCCCGCTACGCAACCTACTAGTATGGCCGGAAAGTGCAAATTTAGAATTCAGGCAAATATGCCCAATCACAGCAATGTAGAATCCGTAGCTAGTTCTATTAATCATCATATGCGCATATATGTGAAGCAGTGGGATCACGCAAACGATTCTGATGCTATGAAAATTGGAGGTTTTAATGAATCTGGCGCCCCCAAGAATTTTATAGCTCAATATATATCGACTAGTGATGGTTCTAATACAGGAGTCTCTGGGTCTCTTGTAGCACACACCTCATCACCGACCAACACTGGGTTATTTAAAGAAGATGATATTCCTCTTGATAAGACAATGGACGAATTTTTAGTTAGTAAAGGTTTCAAATACAACAAAAAAGTTACAGCGACGGATCTTGCCGATAAGGTAGAAAACCTTTACAATGGCGTTATAGTAGATCTTTTGAACAGCACCGTAGGCGGCGAATTCGCCTCCATAAATGAGATTCACGAATCTAGACCTGTTGTTGTTTTACTTGTTCCTGAATGCCTTAAAGATACCGCGGCGGATACCCTTGCTCATCCTGAACATAAAGATGGAGAAATGCCTGTTAAGACATCTCAGTTAGGTAAGCCATTAATTTTCTTTCCACGAAAATTGCCGGACCCTCCTATTATTTCCTACGATAAGACACACGCGCGCCGTATGCCTGCTGAAGAGGGGGACCGTGGGGACCAATTTATTATTGAAATTAAACCTCAGGACGTGAACGGACCGGCAAACAAAGACAGTAACAACGACTGGCAGGGATCTGGATACCAGTCGGCACACATTTCATGGGAGCGCATAAACGACAGTGGTACCGTCGTTGCTTGGAAGACTGGAGAGGTCACAGTTGGTTCAGGAGACCTAGATTACCAAAAGAATTTCCCTACAAACAACGAACTTATGGATTATGAGAGAAGGCAAAACAACCCAGCCGATGTTCCTACATATGATCTTATGAATTTGCCTTCATTTAGAGAGGATTTCAACGGCACAGATAATAAGGGTCATATTTACAAAATTCGAGTAACTCTTCATCCTGATTTCGAAAACACCGACACAGAGCTTTATGACGAATCAAAACTTACAATTTCAAATAGATTGGATACTTCGACCCTTGGCGAAAAATTTCCTTTAAAGGCAGCTACATTATCAAATGGACTTAAAATTAGAGCCAGAGATTCATTAGCCAACACGGCAACAAGAATTAATAATTATGTTAATTTATTTCAACTTAGAGCAAACACAGCTGCAAAACAAATCGTCTCGGGAAATCTCAATCAACTTGGAGGCGCTGAAGGTATTTCGCAGAAAGTCGAAGTAGCAGTTCAGTCATCAGAGGACAACAAAGCCCTCGCGGCCTCTAATAATAAAGCTCACAGAAAGGCCTACTTAAAAATCGACGACATCCATGGCCACAGTAGTTTAGAAACTCTCGAGGGTGAAACTTTCACAGTAGAAGTAACAATTAAACAAAATAATCTCACAAATATCGATCTTACTAACACTGAATTATCTAGTAATTTTCCAACGAAATCGACCAAGGCAAGTCTGGCTGTCGCAGCAATTAAAACAAACCCTTTAGATGTAGTGCCTGTTGAGATTGCCCACGGCAAATACCATTCAATAACTTCAGTTCATGTAGCAATAGCAGATAAAAATGGAGATGGCACGACGTTTCAACAAATCATCAACGCCGCGGACACAGATGTTGTTTTACAAAATAAAGACAAGAATGACAGTGCGCTTGATTACTATGGAGATTCAAGTCGGGGCGACGTCACTATGCCAGTGAATGTGCCAACACATTATCGCAGACTATACTCTAGAAGAGATATTCGAGGTGGAAATGATTACTGGAGTGATCCCGATCTTATCGACGATTTGAGAATCCAGGCAGGAACTATTGACGAGACGGACGCGACAAATGGTATGCCAAAAGTCCTGGCAATTGTGAATGACGCAGTTGTCGTGGACCAGAATTCGAATCCAACATTTATCCCCACAACCCTGTGCAACAACACCCCCCACAACAATCATAATATAGCAGCCCATGTCTTAGGTTTTGAAAACATTACTATTACACTTGAAACGCCTGAAAAACAGGATGCTTTTGAAAATGAGACGCCGCTCACCAAAGACACGCGAGCGCCATATTTACCTCGTTACATTGTTAAAGTGAAAGCGCCATTCGAAGATGATTATTACATCGCATATGATTCTCATGGCACAGATGGAGGAATAAATCAAGACAATCTCCACGTCACGTCCGGAGGATCTGCCCCCTCTATAAAAACATACGCGGTAGAATATGTGCCTACTAATGTAGAGCTTACTCCTTTTGGAACAAACAAGGGACCGCTCTTGGGTGGAGCAGTTAAGTTTGACCACAACAACAACAAATTGGTAGAAGACGACGAAGACACGGCTGACTTCCAAACCTACTTAGGAGAAAGACTTGCCCTCCCTGATGTTGATCCGGATGACGCTGACACTTCGCAATTCCACGATGAAAGCCTCCTCGGTGAGGATGATGGAGAGAAGCATCAAACAACAATAAAATACGGCGACTCCACCACCACCCAAGATGTCCTCCTCGGTACGACATCAACCACCGCCCAACCTCTATATGGTGGCGATGACACTATCAATTTCGCACAACACTACTCAGATTTGCTTGCAATGATCTACAATCGAAATAGTGGCAACAAAAGCTCCGCGAATCACGCATTCAACACCGGTAACCTCTTTACTACGTTACAGGAGGGACAAATTACTGCTGCACGATCGACTGGTAAATGGTTAGAGTTCGGTAAGGATATAGAAAATCCAAGAGGGGTTATACGCACAAAAGCCCCAACAGCCAATGGAGATCCGACTAAATCTTTTACACTCAAACGTGCCGCGTTTGGAGACGACTTCAATAATACTATCTCTCTCACGGTTGGCGGTGCGACCCTTAATAAAAACACCTCCCAATCATGGGATGATTTACTCACGTCCAGCGACTTTTATTCTGAAGATTTATATTACGCATGGACGAGGGGCGGCTCGCGCTTCGAGTCATATGTATGGTGTGATTTTACATTGACATTTACATATTCGAGTGACGATCCACGCTCTATTGTACTTGCTTCTGGTGCATTGGCAAGTGATATTAAAGGCACTGAACGCGAGGTGAAGGTCGGATTTTGGAACCGTTCCAATCAGGTTCCGGCGCCCACTCCGGCGGCCGTTCATGATGGCATTGTTTCGGCCTTCGTCGCATTTGCATCTCCTGGAGTCACAGTAACTTGCACAGCAAACATTAATTTCGCATTAGGGGTCGACGGTGATAGAACATTCCCATTATCAGCGATAGACTCAGCGATTACATTTAGTTTTAATGGACTCTACGATACCGGCGGTAAAGATTCTTTAATTAAAACAATGGACGTCATTGTTGAGGGTCCTCCGGGAGACAATTATGGTGTTGATTTTGATATTGACTCCGTAATCGGGAAAGCCAGCGCCGCTGATTTCACGCCTGACACATATACGAGCTTTATTGCCGCCGATCTATTAACCGCCTACGGCAAGACAGGCATCAATGTTGAGGCTAGATATGAGATTGAAAGGTATAATTGGACGTCCTCAATCTGGCAGACCTTTAATAAAGCTCCGGATGAGAATGATATGAGCACCTCCACAGTGACAATGGGATGTGTTCCATCAATCGAGGAGCTGAATCATTGGATTAATGAATCAATACAGCTTAACGGCGGAACTCTTCATCTTGATGATGATGATGCGACAGCGTCTGTCCGAGGAATCGCGCCCGGCGTTAGTTTAGCAAACGCACTCCGACCAGGAGATTTAATTAGAATTAAAAGTCGTTTGGTAATTTCGAAGGTGAATAGCACATTAGCAACAGTTGCACTTGATTCAAACAGTCTTAATACAGTTATTACTGGCGCCCCTATATCTTTGTTTGCGAACGCGTTCGCAACTGTCATAAAGGATGCTCCGGGCCAGACGCCAGAATCTCAAAACGTTACGGCAACTAATTACAGGCAGAATTCGGCAGCATTTAGATTGCTCCAGCCAATAACGGCACTCCGCGATATTGATCTTGAATCGAACTCGTCACAAATGAATGTCGTATTGAAATATTTTAACGGAGCTGGTTCTAGAGTAGAAGCTGAAGCAATAGGAATTTATGTAGATGAGGTTGCTTCTACTCTAGAACATAATGCTAGTCTCGAAGGAAATGTCTCACTACAATACTTCTCGAGTAGTGCTTTCGGCAGTGTCACGACTGGCACCAACGGACTATTAACTGGTCCAATCGAAGGTAGATACGGTGTCAGCGTAACTGATCAACACACGACCAACGCAGGAAACGGAGACGCGCCCGCGGGTCAGGATGCCTACACTAATTGGACGTCATTACTTGAGATTACATCGGTGGATTTGAAACAGACAAACAAAAAATTAGTAATGTTATTAATATTTACACAAAGCACAGAACACACGACCAACGTAATGACAGAACATCCTAGTCAACAGAAAAAAATTCTTGTACTTACAGGCGATGACTTCGACAATTCGAACGACTACGCTTTCGACTCAAATAACTGGTGGTCTGGTACTCAGAGTTTAATAATTGGCTAAAATAATTAATTAAGATTTTTTATATACAAATAAATACTTATAATCTAATATAAACAATAATTTAATATTATTTTGTAATTTAAATAATATTAATTTACAATTCTAATAACTTTTATAAAGTTAATCTAAAACTATTATCATAATTCATAACACATAAATTATAATTAAAATTTTCAGGTTTTTCTTTTTTCCAGGTCATTCCATAATTATCAGAAACATATAAACATTTATTTTTCATGGAAACGCATATTACATTTTTACAATTTTCATCGCATACTACATAAATTCTATTTTTTAGTGTCAATGTTTTTTTCCAAACTTTACCATAACTTTTTGAAACAAAAATATTGTAAAATTCATTAGCGTAATTAATATAAATAAAATTTTGTTTATTTTTACTTACTCTTAATGAATAAGCTCTATTTATTTCTTTAAATTTTGCCCAAAACTGTCCAAATGTTGAAGATATATTTATGAAATATTTATTTTGAACTTTTGATATTAAAAACAAACTTGTATTTGAACAAGTTAATGAATTAAAATATTCACCTTTTAAATTTTTTATATTTTCCCACTTAGAACCTATATCTCGAGACTTAAAAATTTTGCCTTTTTCTGTTAATAAATATAATGAATTTTTAAAATTAACAATACTTTTTATATTATCACCTTTCTTAATAGGAAAATCACTTTTTTTCCATGTCATTCCATAATCGTTTGAATAATACATACTAACTTTTACTAACAAAAATTTACCTTCTCTGCCTGCTGCTATTATGTGTTTACCTGAATCTGATACAAAAACGGCATTATATGTAATATTTTTTTTTGGCGCATTAGTTAATGACCAATTATTTCCATAATCGCTAGATAAATAAATCCCCTTATTTGTTGTAGTATATATAATATTACCCTGTTTATTTGATTTAATTTGATAATATAATAAATCATTGGACAATTGAGAATGTATAGTAGTTTTTTTTGTTATGTTATTGTTGTGGCTTTTATTTTGTGTGTTATTTTGAGTTTTATTATCTAATAAATTTATTTGAGAACTAGATGTATTAACGGGTTGTGGAAACAGACCGCTTCCTAGAATACCCATATTATGCGCTCTGGTTTTATTTCTAGATAAAACCTTACTTTTATTTTGAATATTATTAGTATTAATATTAATTGTTGTAGGACTATTCTTAAACATTACTAAACTAAACATAATTTGATATACAATAATGAAATAAAAAAAAGTTAGTAAATATTTTAAAGAATATAGATTATTATTGACTTTTATTGTCTTTTATAGGGAGAGATAATTGAAGAAATTGATTTAAATAAATAGTAAAATAAATATATTATAATAGTTATGGCAAATTATAACGCCCTTTTGTGTTTCGATAACCTCCTAGATGAATCTATTAAATCTAAGTATAACCAAAAAATAGAAAAGCATAATAAAAAAAGACATGATCTTAATAATAATGTCGAAAATGCAAACAAACATTTAGATTCGGGTTTCGATCTATTTGTTCCAGAAGATGTTACTATACCAGCAGGTAAAATTATGTTGATAGATATGGGTGTAAAATGTGCGGCTTTCAATATTGGATGGTCATGTATTCCTAGTCCTTATTATTTGTATGCTCGTTCTAGTGTTGCCAAACGTGGAATAATGTTGGTAAATTCCGTAGGTATTATTGATAGCGGATATAGAGGTAATTTAATGGCGTCTTTTTATAATACCAGGGATGAAGATGTTATTATAAAAAAGGGCGATAGAATTGTTCAAATTTGTATGCCTAATTTAGAATCAAACTATTGTTTAGAAATAAAAGAACGTTTGGATTCGACAGAACGCGGAGAAGGTGGGCTAGGATCTACCGGTGAATAAATAGTCATAATTTGTTTTAATATATTCATTACATGTGTTAGAAAATTTAATATAATCTTGTGGATTTTTTTTAAAACATCTTGTACATGTTCCGCATGTATGTACATAAAATTCGTATAAAGTATCTTTATATCTAAATGTATGAAATAAAAAATATCGACCTGTAATCGTTTCGCATTTAAAACATGATTGTAGCCACCCTATTTCGGGTAAATGCGAATCCCTATAAATATAAATTCTTTTTACTTTTGGCATTAACTACATTACTTTAGAGAGTTTGATTTAAATATTTATATTAATGTAAATATTAGATTACTGTAAATTTTGATGCTTTAAATTCCTGATTTTGCTTTATTAACATTTTTCTCTCCACGTCTTTTAAAACAAAACAATTTAAAAAATATAATTTCTCAAATTAAAAATTATATTGTTAAAATATATATAATGCGTTTAAGTAAAAGATCTAAAACAAAAAGACGTCGCCGCCGTCGCTCTATGAAAGGAGGAGGTTTATGGGATACTCTTAAAGGTATGAATCCTTTTGCTAAAAAAGAAGAGCCGAAACCCATTGCTGAGGCTGAACCTATGGATGAAGGAAGTGATGAAATTGAAAGTCATACAGTTGCTAGTGATGATTTAGGAAGTCTAGGAGGTGATGCTCCTGCTTCTCCGGGTGCCCAGGAAGGTGGCAGACGTAGAAAAAGACGTAAGAGTCGTCGCCGTCGTCGCAAAAGCTCTAAAAAGAGACGTTCTCGTAGAAAGTCTCGTCGCCGCCGACGCACCAGACGCAGAAGTAGGCGCTAAATTAATACCTACTTCCAAACCATGGTCTTCCTGTTACACTCCACGATGCTCCTAAAAGAGACCCAATAGCTCCCCACAAAGCATAATCGCGATAATCTACGCGTGTATTGTATTCGGACATCCTACCGTTTGCGACTCCAAAAATAATAACTGAACTCGCAGATGTTGCTCCTATTGTAAGAGCAATACGCAAAAGATCAGGAAAAGGCGGAACAGATTTTAATACTATTTGTGAAATGGACATTTAAACTTATTTAAGCATGTATATTTAAATAAGTTTTCTAATAGTTGTGATTATTTGAAAAAATTGTATAATTCTTTAAACATTTCAATGCGTCTTTTGTGTGTGCCTGCTTCGAAATTTTGATTTATTATTTCCTGAACCATTTTAACCGCTTCTTGTCTATCAGTTCTTCTTTCTCCCATGGCAATAATATTAGCATTGTTGTGTCTTTTAGCCATAATTGCAGCAGGAAAAGTGGTACATAAAGCACATCGCATATGTCGGATTTTATTCGCGGCAATGCTCATTCCTATACCTGTCCCACATGTTAAAACACCATATGAATTGGGTATTTGTATTAGTTTTTCGGCTACTAAAGCGGCATAATCGGGATAATCAACCTTTATTTTGTCAGTATAGCAACCTACGTCTATAATATTATATTTATTTGTTAATTCAAAATAATTTTGTAGATGCGATTTTAATTTGTAACCGGCATGATCAGACCCAAAAATTAGGGTTATTTTTTTACTCATTATAAATAAATTACTATTTTTGTCTTAATATTAGTTTGTTTGGGTTAATTATTTATAAGTTTTTTAATTTTATAAATAATTAAAATTTATTTAAGTGATTATGAAAAGAACTTGCGCTCTTAATATCAGCTCCGGACACTGTGAATCGAACACAGGACAAATGGAGCTACAATCCACTGCTCTACCAACTGAGCTATATCCGGCTTATGCGGATTGGCTGTATATTTGGTTATTGAGCAAATATAGAAACCTCGTCCATAATAAATATAGTTTGCTGTAACCAATCCTTAAAGCCTACAAAAATTTTGTATTAAAAAATACAATTATTGGTTAAGATTTATTAAATGATATATCATCGACCATTTTAGTCGCGGGTGCATCACAACATATTACAGGGACCTTCATTAAGATCAACCAAACCTACACAAGTATTGCTACATGAATTATAGGAAGGGATTGCTATTTAAAATCTCTCACACAGGTTTTCACGCCCGGGGACTCCCAACGACTATTTAAACTTTCTACCTAGAGCATGGATCTTATTCGCATACTCCTAAGAAAGCTTTATCCGACACCCTCTTTAATTGCGCCTCATTGCGCTTATATCGCCAATCCTATTGTTGGCGATTATGTGGTCTCAATTCATTTTTTACCTACTAATCTTAACACTTATACTAGCCTACCTTTAGGCCTACTACTCTACTAAAAGCTACATACCCTCATCTCTTCTTCGCCGCTCTTCTCTACAACCTTCTCTTCTTCGCCGCTCTTCTCTACAACCTTCTCTTCTTCGCCGCTCTTCTCTACAACCTTCTCTTCTCGTCGCTCTTCTCTACAACCTTCTCTTCTCTACAAATACTACTAAGGGGTCCTGAACTTTCTCAGTAGTCATCTGTCTTTCCAGCGTCAGAAAATATAAAATACCGGAGATCAATCCGGATTTTATTTATTTCGGGTTCTTAAATAAATTGAATTGCTGTGCCTTAGTATTGACGACTCTCACTCTTATCATACCGGAATCCCTTAAATAGACTGTTATTATAAAGGTTGCTGTTAGATTCCCAATATAGACTGTTGGAATTGCTTTAAGCTTTTTTTTTACATTTATTTAAAAAGATATGCTAATAAGTTATAAAATGAATGATAATACGAATTTAAGTAATACTATTTTAGATAATACTAATTCAACTGAAGATATAGATATTTGTTCTATATGTCATGAAAACTTAACCGGAGATTTGTATATTCTTCCTGAGTGTTCTCATAAATATCATACAAATTGTATAATGCATTGGTTTAGAGCAGGACATAATACATGTCCTTTATGTAATAATAATGGTGTAAATGCGTCGTTTAATCAATCAAATATTCCATGGCAATTAAGACCTGCTGTTATGGATAAATATAAAGAATTACGATCTAAATCACGTAGGAAAGATGCTCCAAAGAAATTAAAAAAAGAAGTTGCCAAATTAAAAAAAGTTGAAGAAATAATGAAAAAATTAAAAAAAGATTATAGAGAATTTAGAAATACTGTACATAAAAATAAAAAGTATAGCGAACTTATAAATATAGAACGCAGATTTAGAAGTAAAAAATGGAGATTAGGACGATCTATTAGAAGTAAAAAATTAGCGATCGGAATGAATGAGTTTTTGACCAAACAAATAATAGTAGCAACAAAAATGGAAATTTAATTATTTTGCGTTTAACATAAGAAATAATAATTTAACCAATTTTTACAATGAGTCAAAAAACAAACGAAACAGACATGGTGTATGCTGAGGCATACAAGCACCTTTTAGAGCAACTTAGCTCTAAACTCAAGAAAAACAACGTTGATGTTACACCAGACACCATTACCAGTGTCATTACTATGGCAATGGAACTCGTAGAAGCCAGTCAGGTAAAAGGAGAAGAACAAAAGCGACTCGTTACAGAAGTTGTAAGAAAAATTGTTGTCGATGCACCTATTGGCGACGATAAAGAAAAGTTACTTTTAGATATGATTGATCAGGGGGTAATTGGAAATGTTATTGAGTTAGTTGTTTCAGCAACAAAAGGAGAGATAAATGTAAATGCCGCAAAAAAAGCAGCAGTTGGATGTTGTTGGGGTCTCGCTAAAAATGTAAAAACTTTAAGTAAAAAATAGGACGTTTGTAATTGTTTTAATATATGATAATCTAACATATATTAAAATTTTTTAATTAGTCAAATTTATTTATTGAGTTTAATTATTCAGTTTAATTATTGATTTTATTTTACATAGCATAACACTGCGTCCAATCTCGAGCTGTAACTTCATATGCTGCTTTATTTTCTTTAAATTGTTTAGCAATATCAGGTACAAGTGGATCATCTGGGTTAGGATCATCTAAAAGCGAACAAATAGACAGAAGAACCTTAGATATAGTAAGAGCAGGACTCCAGTTTTCTTTTAAAATATCTAAACAAATCCCCCCTCCGCTATTTATATTTGGATGATAGATTTTGGTGACAAAAGAAACCTTTGGAGGTTTAAAAGGATAATTAGAAGGAAAAGTTATATTTAAATAAAAAACACCGCCTTCATATGGAGATGCCGTTGGACCCATGATAGTTGCCGTCCAATGAAAAATATCTTCACCCTCTGGTCCAGCGCTACAATTAGATGGAGGGTCTTTATTGAAATTCGCGAGTTCTTTAGTTATGCGCTTTGCGGATGCCATTATATATTATATAAATATTTTCTTCTTCTTTTATGTAGTTTTAAATTAAATTAAAAAAAAGTTTTGCTTTTTCGTGTTAGTGACTTTTTTTTAGTGCTTTTTATTATGTTTTTTTTGATTTTTTGTTTTTTTAAAAAACTAACAGTTGGCATTAAATAACGAGACTTCTTTTTTTTTCTTCTTTTCTTTTTTAGTTTTTCTTTTTTTTTCAATAAAAATAATCTACAAATTTTTTGTATTGTTTTTATTTTTAATATAGTAGATTCCGGTATATTATCTCCATAAATACGCAATCTAAAATTAGTATATTTTTCGATATATTCATCCCAATTAACAGTACCCATACTTTTATTGCAGTCGCTACATATAGGCAATAAATTAGCTATTTTTATTTCTCCACCGTTGGCTTCAGATTTTATATGACCGGCATGAAATGTAT
>Ga0206131_10005011_pt1 | contig 14213 bp, 18 predicted proteins | sample Helgoland_Spring_FD_148636 | JGI IMG/M metagenome (GOLD analysis project Ga0206131, IMG submission 148636) | Pelagic subsurface seawater microbial communities from Kabeltonne, Helgoland, North Sea - Helgoland_Spring_Bloom_20160517_1 | ecosystem: Environmental > Aquatic > Marine > Epipelagic ...
CGACCACGTCTACGACCACGCCTACGACCCCTCCTACGACCCCTCCTACGTCCAACCCGTTCGGTGATTTTACGTTAACTGGATCTACTAATTATACTGTACCAGATGGTTAGATGAATTTAAGTTTAATCTATTCTTTTATATTATCAGTATTTAATAAATGGAAGAAATTCTTCAGATAGATGATAAAAAAATTTTTATATACAATATTTTACAGGATTATTCATCAAATTTTAAATTAATGAATGATATCCTTCAAATTGCTGATAATCATCAGATCCCACGAACCGAAAATGGAAATGGGACTTTTATTAATTTATCCAAAATTTTCGATGAACATATTATTAATCAGTTTTTTTTGATCGTTCAAACATTTAATCATTCACAAAATACGCCTTATGAAGAGAAGATATATCCTAAACAAGTATATACTAAACCATATTTCAATAAGATTAATGAGAAAATTTCTCTGGATCCCGTTGATGTATTTTTATTGAGTGCGATGCAATAAAGTATCTAAAGTTTTTTTATTTAGATTACTATATAACAATGGAACTCATATCAGAATTAATGAATGATAAAGATAATACAAATAGACAATATACTCATAAAATCAAAGAATCTAAGTATGTACAATCATGTTCTCAAATGGATGACTCATACTCTACAATAAATGAACTTTTTTTATCTCTTTATGATCCTAGTTTTTCTTTATTGCCCTCAAAAGAAAAAACTTTTTACATGAAACAGAAACTTCTACAAATTGCAACCGATATTGATGAAAAATCTCGTGAAAAATACGAATGTTTTAATTACAACAATAAATTTACTAAGAGTATGATTCAACGAGGTCTTCAGTTGAGTGAATACTTATCAACTGTTCTTTATTTGAATGATTTATATGGTATTAGAACGATACTCGTTTTTAAGGGTGAAAAATGCTATTATGAAACAACGCCCAAAACAAAGGAGAAGGTCTATCTACGATTTACTCAGAGTAACGAAAAGTGGTCATTGGGAACAGAAGGTGATATAGATGGGTGTAGTCATAAGAACTTATCTGAATTAAATTCAGTTCTAATTAATGATGTTCTCGTTGATTCAATTTACAAGAATTATTTAAAACCTATCTCTTCCTATAAAGCTTCTGAATTACAAGAGATCGCCAGTAGCGATTCTTTATCTCTCGTTATGGACGGTAAGAAAAAGACCAAAAAGATGCTCTATGATGAGATAAATTTATATCATCTAAATTTGATTTGATTTAATGATATAAACATAAAAATATACACTATAATATATGAGTTCTCTAACGGAATCAGATTCAGAATCAACTGATGATGAGGAGTTCATGCTTCTAGAAACAACACAAGAAGGGTATGAAGAATATCTTCAGAAAGCTATGTTCAATAATGGACTCGAATTTGAGTGGATTTATGGGAACACTCTTAAAAAGACCGAAAAGAAGATCGATAAAGAGATCTTTATAAAGATAATCAGAAAATTAAATGAATCGATGGACTATGTTGCTTTGAATGAATCATCTTCACTTGATATCCGCACTGAATACAAATACAAAGGTAAAACTGCAATGAGTAACATTCGCGCTTCTGTAATTGGGCTATCGAACATCAAGAAATACTGTCTGACAGATTCTCTAGATGACCTAAATGTTGAGTTTCTGAAAAAGAATCCTTATAAGGATCCCTTAAAACCGAGTAAGCGTTTTGGGACTCTCCAGAATGTGGAGTATAATTTCCGCATTAATCTTAAGAGTGAGCTAGAACTCGGTTCCGAAACAAACGAACAAGTCCTACAGTTCAAGAGAGCGTGGTCCAGAAAACTTAAGATGTTCCGTTACAAGAAACGTTATTCTTTCATAACCAAAAATAAGTTATTCCGCGTCGATGTAACGGCCATCAAAACGAACCGATACAACTCCCGAACAAATACCTATGAATATGCCAGAACTTTTAAGGAGTCAAATATTTTGGGGAATCCCGAAACATACGAGCTTGAGATTGAATACATAGGGTCGAATGATTCTGATGTGGTTCGTGAATCATTTACGCCCGAGAATCTACCGATTGAAACATTTCTAACAAGTCACGATAAATCTCACTCTCTAATGAATGTCATGAATCCATTTATGAGTGTAAGTGATGCATTCTCATTCACACCATTCACACCAGCATTAGAAATAGATGAAGATGTATCAGAATCAGTGTTTGATGATGAACCATCTTATGGGTTTGAATCTCCGCGATATACCGATATGGAATCGTTTGATGTATTGCCGAAGCACGTGAGCATAGATGAAGTATTCCTAAAAGAGAATGATTTCATACTATCTGAAACCAACGATCACGTCTATGTTCCTCTTATTGAGAGAACTAATTATAAACCTACACAAAATGACAAACAAGGTAATTACTATCGGGTTAGTGTGACCCCTCCTCTATTTAAGAAATTTAATGGAGAGAAAGAAGAGATCAATCAATTATGGGTTCCGATTCATATGGTCGTCACCGATCAGGATGCCAGTTCTCAGAAATTATTTGGCGGGGGACCACCCAAGCGAACCCCTCATCATAAGAAGTCCTACAACGAACTACTTTATAATGATAAAGCTGTGAAAGAAGTCTTAAAAGTTTTAGAACCCATTATCTATGATTGTCTTTCCTATATTGAGGGAACTAAATATATACTCGATATTTATGAGAAGCAAGAAATCTTTGGCGAGTATGCTTCTCTATTAAATCTTTTCAAAAGCGGTGCCTCATTCGTAGGTCCTCAGCCAGTATCAATTTCACTGAAAGATGTTCAGCCAACGAATCCAAATTCCATTCTTCAGGGATATGTTGTGACTGAAAAGGCGGACGGTATTCGCGCCGAACTCTTTATTAGTTCCAAAAGTAAGAAAGGATATCTGATTACTCAGAAGAAAGAAGTCTTTGATACGGGGACATATTTTGATGGAATAGATTCATCGTGGATCTTTGATGGAGAATACATTACAAAGAATAGTAAGGGTGAGGACATTAAACTCTTTATGATCTTTGATGTATACTGGGGATCATCCAAGACTACTAAAAATAACAAGGTTCATCAATTACCTTGGATCTCAAAGAATAAGAAAGATCCATCTAGATCTTTGATTATTCATGAATTTCAGCAGAATACAGTTCTAAATATAGATGACAAACATCCCCAAAGTGTGATTCGGATTGGTTTTAAGAACTATCTAGAGGGTCCCAAGAAGTTGACAAAGAAAAAGGGTTCAGAGGAATACTCCAATCTAAATGGAATCTTTAAAGTGTGCAAGAAGATTCTTGATATTGAAGATAAGAAGGGTGGATTTGAATACACGATTGATGGATTGATCCTACTACCGATGTATCTTCCTGTGAAGTGTTCTTTTGAGGGAGAAAAGATTGTGAATTTTGGTGGGACGTGGTATCAGAATTTCAAGTGGAAACCTCCTGAAGAAAACACGATTGATTTCAGAGTAACATATGAAAAGGGTCACAAAGTATATACAACCACCATGAAAGATGATTCCGGTAAGGACAAAATTGTATCCTATCAGAAGTTGTTCGTGAGCGTTGGATACAATGAGAAGGACGATGACTCTATTGATTTCAATCAGAAGCAAGCACTAAATCTTCCTAAAGGGAAACGAAACAATATACTCTTTAAAGCCGATGAAGGATATCATATCACTAATATTGTGTGCACAAATAAGAAAGTGATCTGTCTTAAAGATAAACTAGAAATCAAAGATAACGATATCGTTGAAATGAGATATGAACCGTCTGAAAATGGATTCAAGTGGGTTCCCCTAAGGATACGATCTGATAAAGTGAGACCTCAGTATTTTAAAACAGCAAATAGTATCTGGGATACGATCCAAAATCCAGTTACGAAAGATCTTATTATGGGTAAATTGGATCTGAAAGATCATCCTTACGAGGAAGAGGGATCAGAGGCCTACTATGTCAATAATAAAGATTATGATAACTCGAAACCGATTAGATCGCTACACAATTACATTAAGAGTGTTCTCATTCATAATGTGTGTTCTTCTCCGGAGTTTAAGGACTCAATCACTATTGCGGACTTATCTTGTGGTAGAGGAGGAGATAATGGTAAATATTTGGCGGTGGATAATAATGTTGAGTTCCTTCTAGGACTTGATCTATCTTCGAATGTGAATGAAGCGGCGAGTCGTTATTATTATGATACTCACTTTCGTGATAAATACAAAGAAAAACCGAAGGCACTTTTCTTACAATATGATACTAGTAAAAGTATTCTTAATAAGGAAGGGTGTTTAGGTGATACGTGTGAAACATATCTGGATATTCTACTCGGTTCGGATAAAACTTACAATAAGGATATGAAACAGATTCATAAGAAATATAATGGTCTTCTAAGGAACAAATTTAATGTAGTGAGTAGTCAATTTACACTTCACTATTACTTTAAAGATGAAGAAACTTTGAGAGGATATTTACAGAATCTTTCGGATATGTGTCAAAAAGACGGGTACTTTATCGGAACGTGTTATGATGGCATGAAATTATTCCAAACATTCAAGGATCAAGATTCCGATCACATCACAATGGAAGATGATGCTGGTGTGACTGTTTATGATATTCATAAGAAGTTTGATTGTTCGGATGGATCTGATGGTTCGGACGGTTCCTTCGACTTTAATAAAGACGATATATCCAATATGTTCGGTAATAAAATTGATGTATACATGAGTAGCATCGGTCAATACATAGAAGAATACTTAGTTAACTTTGAGTTCTTGATTCACTTAATGGAAGAATATGGATTTACTCTTCAAAATCCTAAAATGAAAAAGAATTCTTTTATCAAGGGTCCGATTGGAAACTTTGAAGAAATTATTGATAATCTAGATACGGTTAAAGAAGATAAGTCTTTTAAGAAACATTATCGCGATTCGTTGGAAGTCTCAAGAGTTGCTGGATATCGTAAACTGTCTGGTCTTAACAATTGGTTTATCTTTAAGAAAACTAATTAAACAGATAAATCTATTTCATACTATGAATATATATCAAATAAGAAGAGGTCTTGATGTGGGACTTGATGTAGACACTGAATTATTTATCAGAGAAGATACCACCGATAGTTTTATCTATCGCGATATTAAGGAAAAATTAGAGGTAACAAAAGAATTCATTGATACTTATCGTACCAGATGGGACGGAGCCAAAAAACAAATTAATGAATATGAATACATTTATACATCAACTAATCCTAAAAAGAATATCTGTTCGGTAGTGCCTATAAGTCGTTCATACTTTAAATTAAGAGAAATTATGTATGACTTACGATTAACGTGTGATGATAATATTGCGTGTGTAGCAGAAGCGCCCGGTGGATTTATTCAATCATTATTAGATATGTTTCATTATCGGATTCATAAAATATCGGCAATCACTCTTTTATCGGAAAACAAAGATATACCCTATTGGAATAATTCACTACTAGTTCATGAAAAAGTTTTTTTATCTAGTGGAAACGATAATACTGGTAATTTGTACAAAGCTAAAAATCTCCTTCATTTCATCAATGAAGTAAAAAAGAGTTCGTGTTCTTTAGTGACGGCAGATGGAGGATTTGATTATTCTGAGAATTTCAATAACCAAGAATATGTATCATATCAATTAATCTACTCCGAAGTGTTCTTGGCGCTATCTCTGTTAAAAGAAGGAGGCACATTCATCTGTAAGATATTCGACATCTTCACCATACATACGTTACAATTGATATATCTATTATATCAATCATTTAATGAAATAATGTTTATCAAACCCGTAACGAGTCGTTTAACTAATTCAGAAAAATATATTATTTGTAAGGGATACAAGGGATATAATAAGGATAAAAGTAATTTAATGTTTTCGTTGCTACTTCAGGATAAAATTTATGAATTATCCTTAGATATACCCTTATCGTTTTATAATGAGATTCAGAAATACAATCTAAGTTTTACAAATGAACAAATTAAGATTATTCAGAAAGCAATTTATCACGCGAGAAGTAGAAATATATCTCATCTCCCTACATACAAACAGATTAAATCTGGAAAAGCGTGGTGTAAAAAGTATGAATTACCGATTAATGAATTGTTTAGATAGTGATTTAGATAGCGCAACTTACTCTCGGCGGCGGTTTGACCGAATCTGGTGTTTCATTGAATGGAGAACTCCCAGTAACACCCCCAAAGAAGTTTTGACCATTCATGACTTTGTTCTCATTAAATGTTGAATTATCTTTTAAATTAAATGCTCCACACTTATTCACGTCACTGATTAGAGATGATGGAATGCTTTGTAATCGGGTATTCTCTAAACACACTTTCTGATGATCTTTTGTCGTATAGCATAAATCAGATATGGATCCACTTGATTTGTAAGAAGTCGTATCACGATATTGATTGTTTTTGTCAAAGAATTTACCCACATTTATGAGTTCGTCTTTAATATTGCTTGTGTAATAACTGGGATACTGCGAAACATTTAAATCAGAGAATGCCGGACTTGAATAACCATTATCTGTTTCAGCGAACCGGTGTTCGCTATTTCCGAGTGTATTACCTGATAGAGTATCCAGTTTGATAAATTGGGGATAGTTTTGTTTCGTGGCAATCTCGTAGGGATTGCTTCTGGTAATTGGTAATGGGTCTTCAGAAACAAAATTATTATCTGTCAATGAATTTGCGTTTGTCTGATTATTAAAGTGATTTAATGAAAGAGTATATGATTCGGTTGTCGATTTCGGTAAATAGACATCACTTGATTCTTCATTTTTACCGGAATTCACGAAAGATGGAGTAGCTTTTGATAGAATGCTATTCGTATTTAGTATATCGGATGATAATTCCTGCACAGCATCTTTGATTTGTCTATTCTGTGTGAGTAATGTATCGCTATCACCATTATTGAGAACTAAAAACGACAAGATTAGGAAAACAATTATTAGAGACCAATTTGAAATCTTCATTATATATTAGTAATAGATATTTTTGAGGGTTTTCAAGAGCTTTTTTATTTTTTCTTGTTCATTGCATTCGAAACTTAATGTAAAGTGTTTCGGATATTTTTTACAGAGTATATGAATTTCATCTTTTTTTGATTCATATAGAATATATTTAGATTCACAATCAGTTGTAGAAAGTAAAGAATACTCTATCTCTTTTACGTCTTTTCTTATCAAAAGATGATCATCAATCATATCAGTGTCCGAATATTCTATCTGATAACTAAGTGTTTTGTTATCTGATATTGTAGTAAGTGTATCATTTATAATGTATTCTTTACAAATACCTGTTTCTTCTAATTTGTAATGACTAACCACATTTATGAAATGCTTCATATTTATTTCTAGATGAAAGAATTCTTTTTCTAGGGAACCTAAACAAAGTTCATAGAGTATCATTATTTAGCCGAAAGTATTCTCCGAAGTGTATTTTATATATAAGAAATTATCTATATCTTTATGTGCTTCATATAATTCGGATAAAGTAATATTATTCGGTGCTAATGTATTATTTACCATGATGAAGAGTGCTTGTTCAGCATTTAAATCAATTCTTTTGCGAATGATATAAATAAATTGACCGAGTGTTAAATCTTTAGAAACAAGGAATTTTTGTTTCTCAATATGAGGTAATTCGCATTTAACGCATTTTTCAACGATTATCGGGATTCTATCTTGATATTTAGTTAGAATTCTATGAGATTCAGCACAACGGATCTCTTCATCATATCTTTCTTTAAAGGAAGTGTAGCGAGGCATATTGAATTACCATATAAAAAAATCTTAACTTGTATACATATAATCAATAATGAAATTGCTAAAGTTTTCAGTTCACGATGAAATTACAGAATTAGAAGTAGATATTAAAAGCATTAAGTTTATTCGTAAGACATTAGAAAAATTGTGTGATAAGAAAGGATTAAATCAATTAGAGTGTGTTTGTAATTGGACACTTGAAGGTTATGAAATTAATTGTTACGGATTCACTGAAGGCGGTGATACTATTCGTAATACACACGTATTACCCCCTTATGGAGATGTCTTACCGATAATTCAGTTGTATGGTTGTATCTTTATGGTTGCTGTGAATGGTAATAAAATAAGGGATCTTCACATTTTTGAATATGCTATGCTTCATTACTTAAATGATGACGATGATGGTGATGATAGTGAGGATGGTGATGGTGGCGATGATGGCGATGACATGGAATTAATTGAAGAAGAAATTGAAGAAGAAATCACAATAGATAACGATTCGAAAATATCTATTACGAAAAAAGTTAAAACATCTACCAAAACTAAAAATAATACATCTCCTGAAAATATGATACTTCTCGAATTAGATACTCGTAAGTATTAAATTTGATATTACTTAACAATTACTGAATATATAAATTTAGTATGGATTTTACAAGTTATTCAGATCTCTTTCGGGATGGTTTCGTCCACAAACTAAAAAGTATTGTCAAGAATGAAAAAATGTCTCGTAATATTGAAAAGGGTATTTATAATTATACAATTACTGTGTCTAGACAACATAATGTCGTTTGTTGTTGGGAAAATCCGATCTTTAAAAATCTATATCTTAATAAACTTATCTCAATTTATTCAAATCTTAAAAAAGATTCGTATATCGGGAACAAAATACTCCTTAAAAAAGTAAAGAAAAAGGAAATTAAGGGTGAGGACCTAGCTACCATGAGTGTCTATGATATTTATCCAGATAATTGGTCTGTTCTTTTAGATCAAAAAACGAAAAGAGATAAACTTAAATATGAAATGAAACAAGAAGCGATGACGGACGCATTTAAATGTAGGAAATGCGGTAGTCGCGATTGTTCATATTACGAAGTTCAGACAAGATCAGCGGATGAACCGATGACTCAGTTCATTAATTGTCTGAATTGTGATTGTCGCTGGAAGCAATAATTATTGTTTCATAACCGTATTAGCTCTGTCTAAACCGATTCCCGTAGGGTTAGTTTGTTCGTAACGACAGAAACCATCGGTACAATTCTGAATTGTCTGAGTCGGAACTTCGGGTGTTGTGGGACCGTTGTACGCGGTCACTGATTCCATTAGTTGCGTATTTCCGCTTGCGACGGTATGGGCATTATTTGTTAGAAAATAACGATATTCCCACGAATTCATCTTCGCCGAAAATTCATTATTCATAATGCAGTTAGCTCTGAAGTCGGTGAACTGACGTCCATCACTCATTCTAGCGGGGTATGCTTGATTCACATTATCTAAAGATCTATCCATATTTATATATTATAGATTATATTTTATTTTTATTCATAATTTTCTACTATTCTCTGGATTAGCTTACTTTTATTTCCCGATGTAGGTAATTTTTTATCGTTTAGTATGTCTTTTAATTCCTTGACTGTGCAGTGATCATATTTATCTGTTTTGATAATTTTAGTTTCATCATTCCCATCATTCCCATCATTCCCATCATTCCCATCATTCCCATCATTATCATCATTATTTGTTTCATCATTATTATCTAATTCATTTACCTCGTCTGTTATCTCTTCTATACTATGTGACATTTCTTCGTGAGTTGGTTCGATGTGATTCATGGTGCTTAGAAAACTAAATGACATCATGGTGGGTTCTTGATTTATTTCTTGCTCTTTCTCTTGCTCTTGCTCTTGCTCTTGTTCTTGAACTATTTCTTGAACTATTTCTTGATCTTGAACTATTTCTTGATGAGCATTATGAATAACTTCATCATCCACCAATTCATCACCATCATCACCATCATCACCATCAATATCATCACCATCATCAATCACTTCTCTAACTCCATCATTTGTGATCGTGGAAGTAAATTTATCTTTATGAAGGGTTTCTTTTAATTCGAGGAACATTTGCTGTGTCCTTGATTCTCTTGTCTCTATGATTTCTAGTCTGGAATTAATTTTTCTAAATTCTAGATAAGCATACGAAATCGCACAGATAATCACCAATATGATAAGTAAACTTTGAATACTTGAACTATTCATTTGAATTTCAGAATTCATAATAGTAAAGAAGATTTTTAAATAAGATAAATTAAACACGTTTATTTTATCTATTCATAGTATATAAATTATATATGAAATCTGTATTTACCTATCATATGGATGTGGATAACTATACGGTTGTAGCTATGAATGACTTATTTCGTATGTTCATTATGCAAATCACGGCACAATTCTTATTCTCTTTAAATAATGATGTAGATTATTTAAGTGAGATCTTTGTTGAGAATCTATTATGTATCATGATTGGTTTATTCACATATTGGTTCCTCTTTAATCGTTTCTTTTCGGTTACGAATGATAAGATCGACCAGTATGATTACAGGGATAAGTATTTTCCCTAACTTATTTAAAAATAAGGGTAGAATTACTAGTAAGATGAATTTAGCGAATGATACAAATCTTAATGAAATTGGTGGAACGAACCAGGATGGAATGAGTAAGGATAAACCTAAGAAAAAGCGAGGTCGCAAATCAAACAAGGAAGTTGATAAAATTGAGAACTACGATCCGGAAAAAACTTCTGATGTAGATAATTTAATCTTAAATTTAAAAGGTGGTCACGCAGATAGTAAAAATATACTACCAGGATATGAATATTCAGTAAGTGATTCAGGTGGATTGGAAGGATTAGATGGATTGGGTGGATTTGGTGGAGATGTATTCTTGGATGCCATAGATGTGGGTGATTTAGATGGATTAAATGAAAAACAATCTCAAGGAAATTGTTGCTGGAATTGTTGTCATGAATATACAAATATGACTATCTCTATTCCCCATAAGTATATCAAAGAAATCTTCTATATTAATGGTAACTTCTGTTCGTATGAATGTGCTGCGAGATATATCTTCGATACTTATAACGGCACCGAGATGTGGAATAAGTACTCATTATTGAACTTTTATTATAATACTTCTCTATGTAAAAGAGGTCTTCGTGTGAAACCCGCTCCGAGTAAACTATTATTGCATAAATACGGTGGTAAATTAAGTATTAATGAATATCGCAAATTATTAACAACAAATAATCAATATTTCAATGTGTATTTGCCACCGATTATCCCTATCAGTCATGATGAATATTGTTATGAAGGTAAAATTAAAAATAATGATATGAATGGAGAATTAAGACTTTATCGAAAGAAACCGATGAGTAATAAAAACAATATATATGATACGATGAATCTTAAAGTCAGTGAAAATAACGATGGAGTGATTGATGGAGTGAATGATGGGGTGATTGATGGGGGTGAATGATGCGATTCATATGTAGTAAATTTGATTTAGATTTAGTGAAACTTGACTTAAATATCTAAGAATAAGTCTAAGAATGAGTGCCAATGTTACTGATGGAATCGCACTGAACATGCTGTTTCAAGAAGCGGTAACAAGTGGACGAAGGAATCATTGCTCTCATTGTGGGCAACTTGGTCACAACATACAGACGTGCCGGTTTACCGGAGCGGCCGAAGAGAGACAAAGGAGGGCTCAGGCACGAGTGCAAGGTCGGTCTAGTATTGTGAATGGATCGGGGACACCAGCAACACCAGAAAACGGGGTTCTGCCTCTCCGTCTGTTTAAAGTTTACAATGATAATACTTATCCAATCACTGTATTCTGGTATCGTGGTAGCGATACATCTAAGAATCTAAATCTCCTGTTTAAAATCCCTCCTTATGGACATCAAAGCATTAATGCCAACGTGCAGCATCATATCGTGTCTTTCCCAACGGATGAACTACTAGCACAGTTCGGTGCAGCAGGGGCAGCCCTGCCAGCCGATATCAAAATGGTCGATTTTCCCCAAATGTTTATTACCGGAGATACAGACTTGAGTCATCTCAACCCAACTACTAAAGAGATTATTTTCTTTAAAGAATATCAAGTTGCGAAAACCGAACTTGAGAAATGGAAAGAATGCGGACTTAAATCACTCTTCTTACTGAACGAAATTGAACGATTGGGTGGTAAAAGAGTGGATACTCTTGAACCTATTATTGATATGGTTCAGGACATCGTTGTCCCAGTTCACGATGAACTAGATAAGGAAAGGGCTGGAGTCCCATCAGTTTATACGAATATCACATAATCTTAACCCTAACCCAAAACAGTCTTCTGTAGCATATTTATAATAATTAATCCCAATATTTTATCGTCATTAATAAATCCTTTTAGAAGCGAGTTTAAATTTTTTATGTCTATCAACTGATACGGAAGAACTATCTTATCCTCGTATTTGTGTTTCCCAAATTTTTCAGTTAGAGCTTTATTCGTATTGATCCACTTACAATAGAAACTGACGTAAAAATTTTTGATTTGGTATTTATCGAGACTATTTAATAGATTGTAGTATATTTCATTTGAAAAAGATTCGTATTCCGGTAAGAAATCATAATGTTCTTCTTTTTTTACTCTTAAATAATCAGATAACGAACCAATCGGGTGGTGAATCAGTTCTTCAATATTTATTATTATACCCCCTTTCTTATTTTTCCCTTTATTCATAATTATGAATGTTATGAATGTTGCGGATATTATATAATTGTCATCCAAACTTAAGTATCACTAGTATAAATCCCACGATTTCTTTGAACTATCGTATTCAAACACATGATCTGAATTAAATCTGGTTTCATCCTTATATACATCGGGGTTTTTCCACGTTGTTTCATTTAATTTAATTGATAAATTCCATAGGATGAAGTAACACTCTTGGTGTAATGCTTTACATATCTTTCCGAGTTTAACTGATTTTGTTTCATTACTGAAATCGTTATATTTTAGTGCTGTGTTATAGTTTGATTCGGGTAAGGAAGTCGTTATCATCTGAAAGTGATTGATTGCCTGATCCAAATAATATTTCGCATCTTCAAAAGAATGTTTCGGATGTTCAATATCTATTCTTTCTAAGGAAGATACATTCCTAAAATATTTTCTCATATAAACTATTCCTTGTTCATAGGATTTCTTATTAAATCTCTTGTATTTATGAATTTGTTTTAAGTATTCTCTAATCTTCTCATTATAATACATGTCATCACCCAACCGATTCTCTTTGATTGATGTTTTAATTTCTTCAGTCGTATTTCCCAACACTTTTAATTGATCGAAATTAAGCATAATATAGAGTAACAGAAATGCCGATATAAGATACTGAATCTCCAAATTATATATCATTAATGATATTAGTATGAATATGAATATATTGACTGTCATATCTCTATTATTGAGGAGTTGTTCCAACTTCTCCAGTTCCATTATTCCTAGTTATATTAAAAAAACATAATAAAAATGATAATATTATCATTAAGATCCCTATGTAAATCACATTATCACCATCTCTTATAAATAGTGAGATAGCAGTTATGTGTTTCATTATTCTTGCAAGGATACCATTGTCATTGTATGCATTCAGTAATGTTTCGGCCTGTAGATATTTGGAAGCATATTCTTCTATAAAATTTCCTAAAAAATTAAAAGTCTTATCAATGATATCTCCTAATGTTTCATCCATTATTGTTTTACCCTTTTGATTGTAGTGTTTCTCTATGAGTCGGTTGGCTGATGCGATTTCGTGTGTAGTTAATGAATTTTTATGTCTATCTAAAGCACCCGATAATTGAGGTCTAACTTCTTCATCAATACTCTTTCTCGCTTCATCTGTTAATAAAGAGTCATTATTTGGATCACCGTATTCATTAAAATCATTTGAAATATCCATATCTTATATAATAGTTAGATATATTATCTGAAATGAATTAACTCGTGTATGAGATTAGATGAACGTTTGACAACATCATCCGACGACAACAATATTTATGTAGATTCATATCATCTAGAACTTTTCCTTCAATAGACTTTTCCTGATTTTTTTTAGTCACATCAATGTATTTCAGGTCAAGTGTATCGTCCATCGTTTCATCCGAAGAATTCTTTCTCTTCTGAACTTCAGTTATGTAAGGGATCCATTTGTCGCCAAGAGTATTTCCACACGTAAAGCAACGGACTGGGATCAACATCTTTCTATATAGTATGTATTTATAATTTTAAATCAAATTTAATTTGGATCATATGAATAATGCTGTCATAAATATGAATAAACCCATG
>Ga0206131_10005015_pt1 | contig 14204 bp, 16 predicted proteins | sample Helgoland_Spring_FD_148636 | JGI IMG/M metagenome (GOLD analysis project Ga0206131, IMG submission 148636) | Pelagic subsurface seawater microbial communities from Kabeltonne, Helgoland, North Sea - Helgoland_Spring_Bloom_20160517_1 | ecosystem: Environmental > Aquatic > Marine > Epipelagic ...
TACAGGCGTATTTTGGTCGACGGTTTGATCTACGGCAGCTACCCCCTGCATGTACCACCCCACCCCCTAGAGATGCCGTATATGACCCTGGCCCGAGATTGGGACCACAGGTTCGTAAACTAGCATATCATGTTTTACTAGGTGTTGGAGTGTTGGGCCAATGCATCGATTGTAGCTTCAAAATCATACTGAGGTTTCCAGCCCCAATCTTGCCGTGCGGCACTGTCATCAAATATATCTGGCCAACGCCGAACCAAATCATCCGTGGGGCTGTCTTTTGTAAAGCTACAGGTGAAATCAGGATAGCGGCTTTGGATCGCCGTCACCAGATCTTGGGCCGTAAACATATAGCCGTGCAGATTGTAGATATGCTGGGTTAAGGCGCTGCGCTCGGCTGTGCAAATCTCAACTACGCTGCGGGTCACGTCATTGAGATAGAGCGTCGACATTCCAGTATCTTCGGCCACTGGAAAAACAAAGCTTTCGCCTTTGGCGGCGGCGGCAATGGCATGGCTGGGGTAGGCAGTCATTGCGCCGGCGGGTGCGAAGGGTGACAAAACCAAGGGAAAACGCAAGCAGCGGAAATCAAAACCCTGCTTTACCTTCAAATAAACGCCCATCCGCTCTACGGCGACCTTTGTGGCACCATAGATATTTTCAGGCCATTGGGGCGTGTCCAACCCTACGGGGCTGGACAGGTCTGGGCCGTAGGTGGCACCGGTACTGGGAAAGAAAAAGGGGCCAGTTTGATGTTCGAGACACATCCACATGAAGCGAATTGAGCTGGAGGCATTCACTTCCCAGGCCAAGCTTGGATTGACTTCTGAGCTGCCGGACAGCATGGAGGCCAAGTGAATAACTACATCAGGCTTATGGGTTGTAACGGTTTTCTTTAGCAAATCTTGATCTCGCATATCACCCGACACTACCGCATGGCGCAGATGGGAATATGCGCCTTCGCTTCCTGGTAGATCAAAGCTGATCACTTTAGTGCCTGCATCCTCTAGTTGCTGCGCCACTAAACGGCCGAGATTGCCATTTCCGCCTGTCACTAACGCTGTTGTAAACACTTTCTACCCCTCCGGAGAAACTCAAATGATCGCTCGTATGTTCATTGTGCAACGTCAGCCGCGTCCAATAAAAGGCATCTCAGTCGCCATGACCGTGACAAATTGAATATTTGCTTCTAGCGGCAGGGCCGCCATTTGCCGAACCACCTGGACGACATTATTCACATCCATCACTGGTTCAGACGCGACAGCTCCGTTTGCCTGCGGCATCCCAGTTTCCATCTTGCGCGTCATGTCTGTTGCAGCATTGCCAATATCGATTTGCCCGACTGCGATATTGAATCCACGTCCATCAAGTGACGCAGATTTTGTCAGGCCCGTGATCGCATGCTTGGTTGCGGTGTATGGTGTGGAATTTGGACGAGGGGATGTGGCAGACACTGACCCGTTGTTGATGATCCGTCCACCCTGCGGCGATTGTGCCTTCATCAGTCGAAAAGCGTGTTGCACGCAGTAGAACGCCCCAGACAAATTGGTGGCTACAACGCGTTGCCAGTCAATTGCGCTGACATCTTCCAGCAAAACCGAACCCGGCACACCTGTCCCAGCATTGTTGAATAACAAATCGAGCCGTCCAAAATGATCCTCGATTCGGCGAAATCCGTTGGTGACTTTCTCGGGGTCGGACACATCCATGGTGAGCGGGAACCCCTGCACACCAATACCCTTCGCGGCGGCCTGCAGAACTTCCAGTCGCCGCCCAGCTAGGACAATATTATATCCATCTGCCGCGAGGCCCCGCGCGACCGCTAGTCCGATACCGCTGCCCGCCCCGGTAACCAGAGCAGTTTTTGCGGTTCGTCCGGTGTCGAGTGCTGGCCAGTTCTGGGATGCGGGAAATGTCATATTTCGTCTCACTCAGGTGGATTGCGCGGAGAAGTCCGCAAGTTTTTTGGAAAAATTAGTGCGCTTGGAGACCTCTTGATTCAGCAATCCGACGGGCAATTTGCCTAAGCTGACGTCTAGGATCGAGGCAATATCGGCGGCACCGATGCCCCCAAAACACTGATCAGTCCAACAAAGCGCGTGCGGCGTCAGGATCACGTTGTCGAGCGTCAAAATCGGGTCATCTGCAGCCGGAGGCTCGACCTCGAAAACATCCAACCCCGCGCCTGCGATGCTTCCATTCTGCAGTGCTTGGGTCAGAGCCACCTGGTCAACGATCGGGCCCCGTGCAGTGTTGATCAGATACGAGGTCGACTTCATTTGCGACAGCCGGCTGGTATTGACCAGATGATGGGTGTCTGGTGTCAGCGGGCAATTGACTGAAATAACATCAGACTGGGCGAAGACCGTGTCCAGATCGACAAGGTCCACGCCCAGCTCCGTTGCGAGGGAGGGATCGGCAAAAGGATCATGTGCAATGAATTTCATTCCCAATGGTGCGGCCAGCCGGAACATTTCGGCTCCGATATTGCCGATACCGACTGAACCGAGCATTCGGCCAACGAGCCCAAGGCCCATTTGCTCGTCTCGCTTGGCGAAACCGTCCGGGCCCTGCCGCGTTATCCGGTCCTTTATCAAGAGCTTCCCTGTCAGTGCCAGCATCAGCGTTAGGATCGAAACAGCTACCGGGCGCCGTACCCCGTCAGGTGTGATGCAGACAGCGATGTCGTTATTTGTGCAGGCCTCGACATCGACTGTATCATAACCAACGCCAAAACGAGCAACCACGCTTAGCTTTCCGGATACGGGAATACTATTTTTTGTAAATCGCTCGGATAACAGTATAAGCGCATCTATATCTTCCAGTTCTTGCGCCCGGATCGGATCTTCGTGGGACAGAAAACGAGTTTCGATCCCACTCGCATCAGTCAGTGGAGACAAGTCGAACGAAGGATAGGTCATCGAACCGTCCGCTTTTCTGAATCCCGCCGACAATGCGACACGGAAAGGTCTAACCGTCATTGATCGCGCTCCTAAGTTCCGAAATTCCGGCAATAAGTGCGCCTTGATAAAGCGCCGTATCCGTGGCGTAACAACAGAAATCAAATCCCTGTTTCAAGTCCGCCAAACCTTCTTTCGGTGACCCGACCAGCCTTCCGAGCGATCGGTTGTTGTTCCTCGCTGCCTGAATGATGTGCCCAAGCGCTGTCAGATAGACAGGGTTTTCAAACTGGCCCGGAATGCCCAGTGATGCAGTCAAATCGAAATGGCCGACCCAAAGACAGTCTACGCCAGGGGTAGCCGCAATGGCGTCGGCATTTTCAGCGCCCTCGCTTGTTTCTATCAGGGCGAAGAAGGTCGTTCGCTTGTTTGCGTTCTCCAACCGCTCTGAAACCGGAACTCCGCCAGACAGGAAATTATCGTGAGCAATGCCAAGAGCAACGCCCCGTCCGCCGACCGGTGGATACTTTACATGATGCACCATCTGCGCGGCTTCGGCAGCATCCTTAATCATGGGAACCATGATCCCCTCAGCACCGGCATCGCAGATCCTTGCAATCACGTCATAGTCTTTTGATGGCGACCGGACGATGACCGGAACACCTGCCGCTTCAAAATATCGGACTGCCTGTTTCAGGGTTTCAAAACTGAACCCCGAATGTTCCATGTCAAAGAAGACATAGTCACACCGGGCCGATGCGAGGATGTGGCCAATGCCAGGCGTTAGGAATTCGCCTACATAATGCCCAAATTTGGGATTTCGAGACCGTGTCATACCCGCCAAAGTGGCTTCCATAATTCTACTCATTTATTAAATTTTCCCTGTATCCGGTGTCCCAGATACCAAACCGCCCAGACGAATTCGTTTGTTCTCAAAAAACTGTTCTGAGGCCATATCAAATTGCTTGTAGTGTTTGGTTTTAAGATGCTCGGAGAACGCATTTTCATCACGATAAATTTCGTAAAGGATAAAATGTGCTTCACGATTGAAGGTTTCGACAACGTCAAACCTATAACACCCAAGTTCATTCTCCAGTGATATGGCAGCATTCCGTACCAACAACTCTTTAGCATCTGTTTTAGAGATATTTGGTTTTAGAGTGAACTCAACCAAGACCACATAGTATGGATTAGACGTCGCCATGTTGACTACCTTTCTGGAAAGACTCCATAATATCGCGAAGATGCTGATCCATTGCCAGCCAGGCTGTTTCAGGTTGATGCACGGCGATGGCGTTGTAAATTTCTTCATGGCTTTTATATGCGCTGGCCTCGACACCGGGCACGCGAAGTGAAACTTTGCGCTGCAGCGATAACCACTCGGCAATGGCACTATGGAGCGCGCTAAAGACTGTGTTACCTCCTGTATTGGCAATCGCTAAATGAAATTCGACATCTGTCCGTTCAAAGGCCTCGGCGTTGCCTAACGCTTCGCGGTTTGCTTTCAGAGCTGCTCCAATGCGTTCGATGTCTTCTGGTGTCGCAATCTCAGCAGCATTTCGTGCAATGGCTGCCTCAAAAAGGCGACGTGCGTCCTGAAAAGAACGTTCTCCGTCCTTCGAAGACATCAAAAAACGCGCTGAACCTGACAACTGCTCCAAAACATTCGTTGCAGTTGGTCGGGCAACAATTGGCCTCCCATTGCTGGCGATTTCGATAAACCCACCGCGTTGCAATAGTAGAAGTGCTTCACGAACGGCTGGCCGGCCGACATTGAACGCTTCCATCAAACTGCGTTCTGATGGTAAATTTGCGCCTTCTTCCAGCCCACCCGAAAGGATCTGATCTTCGATCTGTTCGGCCACATCCTCGTGGATTTTGCGCCGTTTGACGCTTTTGAAGTTCATGTTTCAGACTCACTTTTGGCCCTAAAAGTTTTAGTCGATACTGATAGACTAATCTCACGAAGGCGAACTCTCTGAGCATCGAGAAACATGGCTACCAAAATTATTAATCCTTGGATAACCTTCACCCAGAACACAGACACATGCATAAGATTCAGACCGCGGTCGATTGTTGAAAGTAACAAAACGCCACCAAGTGCGCCCAACATGGTCCCCCGGCCGCCTTGTAGGCTAACGCCCCCAATGACTGCACCCGCAAATACGGTAAAAATAAAACCTTCACCGAGATTGGATTGAATTGAGACCACCCTCCCTGCCAGCATCCAACCTGCCAGCGCTGCAAGCAGCCCGCTGACCATATAAACTTGTCGTATTCGGCGATTAGCATTAATTCCCAGCTGCTCCGCTGCCTTTCTATTGCCCCCAATCGCATATAGTTCGCGGCCAAATTTGTGGTTTTGGAGAATAAAGTGAACTACTAAAAACAGCAGTCCGGTGGCTACGACTGCGACAGTAATGTTTCCAACACCGGGAATAAAAAATGCCTTTTGGTGGCCCAGCCAATAGAAAACGTCGGCGCTTGGATTGTTGAAACCGTTCACTGGTGCGCCCTCAGAAAAGGCCAGCATGAATCCTCTAATTATCAACAGCACTGCCAAGGTAACGATGAAGTTGTGCATTCGGCCAAAAGTTATCAAACAGCCAACAGCATATCCGATGGCGGCACCGGTTAACAAAACAACTCCAATTGCAAAGAAAGGATTTAGGAAAATGCCGCCGCCAAATGTTGGTGCAGCAGCGGGAACAATCAGCCAAAGACCTAGGAGGGCAGCAAGACCCATTGTAGATTCAGTGGACAAATCAAAGTTTCCGCTTATTAGAACAAAAGTTTGCCCCACAACAAGCACACCCAAGACAGCAGCAGCAGTCAAAATATTTGAAATATTTCGTTCAGTAAGAAAGTGCTCAGACTGGGTTGCGAAGAATGTGAACACGGCAATGAGGATAATCCATATAAGATTATCAATCAGGAAAGAAAGGTGCTTCTCAGAAAGCATTTGATTGTTCCATTCTTCTGCACTTGTTAGAAAGGTGTAGTGTTGTATGCGATCTAAACATTTATACTGCCTCAATGGCCCCCGTGATTAATCCGGTGACCTCCTCAGGACTTGATTGTCTAATCGGTTTATCTGCAATTTTCCTACCGCGACGCAGCACCACCACGCGGTCGCACACCTCAAAAACGTCTCCCATCCGATGACTGACCAAAATTACAGCGTGACCAGTATTTCGTAGTTGTGCAATCCTCGCTAAGACTTCGGCAACCTGGCGCACTGAAATCGCTGCAGTGGGTTCGTCAAGTAATACAAGTTTTGGGTCCGATAGCCGGGTCCTCGCTAGCGCGACTGCCTGCCGTTGGCCACCCGACATCCGCTCAACCAAATCTTTTGGCCGCGTTTCTGATTTCAATTCTTTGAACAAGTCGGCAGCACGTTCATTCATGGCTGTATGCTTAAGTCTGTGAAAAATTCCGAAACCAGATCGCAATTCTCGTCCTAAAAATACATTTGCTGCGGCCGTCAGATTATCGCACAAAGCTAAATCTTGGTAGACTATTTCAATTCCAAGTCTTCTTGCATCCAGGGGATTGGAAAAAACCGCTTGTTTTCCCTGAACCGAAATTTCCCCAGTGGAAGGTCGCAAGTTACCCGCAATGATCTTCATCAGCGTTGATTTGCCTGCACCGTTATCGCCCATTAAGCCGACTACCTCACCGGCTTTGATATTGAAGTCAACACCTTGCAAAGCGCTGATCGCCCCAAAGTGTTTGGTTATATTTTTCATGCTTAAATAGTTCATGATCTGCTGTAAGCTAATTTTGATAGCCTGTCGAATTCAATTGCTGACTTTCCAAACAATTCCTTGACTAAAATTTTAGAAATTCCAACCCGCGACATGTATTTTAGCATTTTTTTTTAGGCCTTTGACGTGAGTGAAGACAACGAAGCTATCAGCAATTTTCCCGTGACCCCTGCCAACCTCGGCAATTTTCTGAGAGCGTGGCGTGATGCCACGCTCTCCTTGATTTACTTTTCCCCAATAGGGGGCAACTTTCTACTGATTTCCCCAAAGACCGGGAACATCAACGTTATCTTTGGTGATGGATGTGGTGCTCAAATAGAGCATCATCCCGACATCAGTCATTTTCAGCTGACCTGGAGACCAAAGCGCACCTTCCTGGACAACTTCTCCCGGCTCAATTGCCTCTCCGGCAAACTTCTTGGCCATGAAATCAGCGACCAATGTACCAAAATCCGGGATAGGCTGACCTGATGTCTGATCGGTAGCGCCGGCCCTAATTAAATCCAAATTATCACTACAGCCGTCAATCCCCCCAATGAATATATGGCCCTCTTCACCAGCGGGTGCGAATTGGTCTAGTTCCTTTAGTGTTTGCACAGTTCCGGCCGCATAAACGCAGTCAGAGTGCATGTAGATGCCGTCGACATTTTGCGCGGATGCAACGTCACGAACAATTTCAACACCTTTTGCTGCATCCCAATCGCCTGGCTTAATAATCAGCTCAATGTCTGGATGTTGGTTGATTACGTCATCAAAGCCGGCACCCCGCAATTGTGCTACATTTTGCGCGAGGTTGCCCGTGATTTCCAAGACGGTACCCTGAGGCGCCCCATTTTTCGCTGTTAGATGAGCAACCATTGCCTCGCCCGCCTGTTTTCCTCCGAGATAGTTGTCCGATAGAACGACCATATCGATTTTACAGCCCGAAGGCGCACGGTCGATGGTATAGAACGGAATACCCGCCTCTTTGGCAGCAGCAACCGCTACGCAAATGCCAGCACTATCGTCTGGAACAGCAACAATCGCAGCCACGTTTTGAGTTATGAAATCATTGATGTCGTTGATCTGCTTCTGTGCATCTCCGCCTGATGTAACGGAAATGACCTCCCACCCACGCTGTTCGGCACCTACAACAAATCCGCTTTGAATTTGAGCTTGGGCACCATCAAGAGAAGGTGCAGCGTATCCAACGACTATGTCTGCAGCCATTGCTGCACTTCCCATCGCTACGCTGAGAAAGCATGTCGAAATAAATTGTTTTGAGCGCATTTTTTTCTCCATTTATGTCCACGGTGCTGACGAATCCCAAGTTGCACCCAACGCGACCACGAAAGCGTACTTGAAAAGGTCTGTCAACATGATATCATGATTTTATACATTGTCATACCAATTTGGAGAATTGATTGGCCCGTAAAAAAATAGTGAAAATCGGCATGATCGGTTGTGGGTTCTATGCGCAGAACCATTTACACGCTTGGAGGGAACTGCATACGCTAGGCACTGAGTTGGTTGCCGTGTGCGACCTTGATCCAGAAAAAGCGAAAACCGCTGGCGATAAGTTTGGTGTCACCTGGTACACTGACGTTAATCAAATGTTGAACTCAAGCGCGATTGATTTACTTGATATCGCAACTCAAATGGGCAGCCATCAAGCTCTGGCTGCAATGGCGGCAGAACGAAAAATTGCATCGATCCTGCAAAAGCCACTCGCTCCAACGCTTGCTGAATCCGTGGCAATAGTTGACTTGGCTAAAAGGAAAAAAGTGTGGTTAGCCGTTCACGAAAACTTCCGCTTTGGCACCGGAATTCGGCGGGTCAAAGAAATGATTGGATCTGGTGTGATTGGGAATCCAAATTGGGCACGCATATCCTTCCGAACAGGTTACGATATTTATGCAGGGCAACCTTACCTGGCGCGCGAAAAGCGATTAGCCATACTCGATTCCGGTATTCACGTACTGGACCTTGCGCGCTTTTTTCTGGGTGAAGTAGATCGTATTTCCTGTGAGACCCAGCAGCGAAAGGCAGGGATCGATGGTGAGGACACCGCGACTATGCTTTTACGCCACGCGTCCGGTACTGTGTCAGTGGTCGAAGCTACATATCAGGCTAAACGCGAACCGGATGTTTTTCCCGAGGTTATGCTGGAGATCGAAGGTGCAACCGGTTCGATCACACTCTCTCAAAACCAAACGATGTCGGTGACGTCAAGCGGTGTGACAGAAACCCATTCGGTCGGATCGCCTCTCCTATCCTGGACGAGCCATCCGTGGCATGTGTCTCAAGAAGCGGTTTTACAAGCAAATGCGCATTTCCTCGATGCGTTCAGAAACGGACGTGACGCAGACACTTCGGGTGCCGACAATTTAAAAACATTTGCTTTGGTCGAAGCCGCATATGAAGCCGCAGAAACGCACCACTCGGTAAAGCCAGTTTTTACATGAGCGGCTCGGAATTGGCGAACGCGGACGCAATTGCTCTGTTTGGAACCTCCCAGCCGGCACCCAAACAACGGAAACTCAAACGACGGTTACACTATCTTAGCGACCCCCTGATGACCCCGATGACCTTGATGACCGAGTCATCAGGGTAACCAAGGTAACCAACCATCTTGTAAGGGTGTCGGTTACCCGTGTTCAGAGATGACCCCGCACTATAAGTAATCCATTTAGCCACACCCTGCGTAATTGTTTGTTCAAAGCCAATACCTTGGAGGCAATAGCTATGAGTGCATGTACATGTGGACGGTCACCGACAGACAACTGCGTTGGTTGGCATAACCTTACTGAAGATAAGTATCTGGAGAAGAAGGCTGCCCATGAGGCACGCAAGGCTGACAAAGCCACATAGTTTTCTCTCGGCTTCAGTTTGATAATTAGTTGGCCCCCTAGCCGGGGCCTTTTATTTTTTGTGTGATGAGTGACCGCCTTCTTGAAATGGTTCGCGTTAGTTCCCAAGTGGCTTATCTTGAATGGAGAGTACAATGATTGATGTAGACAAAACTCGCTTGGTCTTGGACCAGATTGCCCACGCAAAGGACCCGTTGGGATTGGTGCGCGAACTCGTATTGGCCAGCGGTGGGACGTGGATAGATGCCGCGACCGTTGACATGGCATTTCTGTTCGAGGTGAACCTCCACGGCGTCCTTGGCTTTGGGTTAGGTGCATCAGCAGCGATTAATAATTGGATAGTTAATGCAGAGGCGGTGGTTGTCAGCGATGAAGTGCCCACTGCTCAAAACGCGCGCGTCTAACCCATTCGAGCAATAGTTGCCTTATTTGATATGTTTTAATTAATTATGCAAGAAGATGCCTGCGCACGATTGAGGACAGCAATCAATTTTTCTATTAGGGACTTGTATAAACTCCTCCGTTTGATGGTTGGGAATCTTGCCATTTTGTTTCGTGCAAGTAAATAAACTGGTCAAATTCTCTTGAGAGATTATCAAATACATTGAAGGCTTGAGAAGGACTAAAATTTTCAACCAAACCCTTTTTGATGTCGTCTTCATCCCACATCATGAGTCTAAGGTCTTGCGGCCTCATCGTCCAAGATGCAAATATCCGGCGATTAGTAGAACTTTCTTTTAATATTCGTATATTGTCATGGCGTGCATCACTTTTTATTCTATTAAAAGTTTGTTCTACAGCGGTGCTGGGACCCTCTAAAAGTTGTAAGTATAAATCTGCTCCATAAATGAGCAGCCCCGTAACCTCGACACTTGGGTTGTTTTTCCGCGAGCTTGATAAAATTTGCTCTACAGTTTTGTCTCCAAATCCTAAAGGTCGAGAACTGTAGATTATATGCTTGAGTTGGGTCGCCTCTTTTCTAGGCACTGTGTTCGCCTCCAAACTGCTTACTTGGAACTTTGCATACCATAAATTTGAAATTTGAATACTTTTTTGTCGTTATCGTTGACAATACAAGGCAGTCACGCCTCATATATCACTTATTTAAAACGTTAGGAAAACCGCCATGCACGCCGGATCTATAGCACTGATGTTGATGCTTGCATCGCGGGCGCGGACCTTTAATGTTGGATGACAATGATTGAGAGTTATTTGTTTCTTACTTCTTACATTAGCCATTTTGTTTGAAGTCGCGGGAACCATGCTTCTTCCCGCCTCTGAAAACTTCACCAAGTTGGCACCAACTATCGGCCTGATGTTCGCCTACATAGTTTCCTTCTATTTCCTAACATTCGCTTTACAGAACATCCCTATTTGGATTGTGTATGCCACTTGGGCTGGCTTGGGCGTTTTTCTCATAGCAATTTTGGGAAAAGTATTTTTTGATGAAACTTTATCTTGGTAGGTAATGATTGGATTGTTGTTCATCGTGATTGGTGTGGCAACTGTAAATTCATTTTCGGCCTATAATATGCCAGAGCAATGAAACAGAGGTGCCTACCATGCGCTTTGCAATAAAAGCACTGATGTTGATTTTTGCTTCGCAGGCGAGGGCCAAGTGTGGTAGGCGTTTCTCTCATTTTTTGGGCGCATTAAAAAAGCTTGCGTGAGGCGTTGAATCGGTTTTGAAAGTTATCAATCCATAACCAAAGATTTCATTTTGTAAATTTAAAACGCGCTATTTTGTATCCTTATAGGCCAATCAGAACTTAAGCCTACTATCTATAAAATTTGAAAGTGAAGGAAACGCAATGAACATCTCAAACACCTTGAAAGCTCTTGTCTTATGTATTTTTGGTACACCACTATTTGCTGGTGGTCATTCTAATGGGCATCCAATCCTTACACCATTGGAACCAGATGCCATGAATGGTTCTTACACTAAAATGCTAATGGGGGAAAATGAGTTTAAAGAAAACTCTGGATTTGATGAAAAAACCTATCAACTTATTGCATTGGCCGCTTCTGCAGGGATGAAGTGTGAATACTGCATTGTAGCTCATACTGCCCTCGCAAAAGGCGCTGGAGCCACAGATGAAGAAATCAAAACCGTTGCCATGATGGCAGGTATTGTAGCTATCAACAGTACCATGCTCTATACTAATCAGTACGACATGGATGAACTAAAGAAAATGTTTTCTAAATAGGGTTTCAGGTGGAAAGCTCATGGGTTTATAATCAATCTGCGTTCGCATCACCTGCAAAAATGCTCTGACAGCAACGCTTCCTTGAGGCTTTCCCGAACTGACCCACGACAGGTGGGCAGCGGTAATTCGGCGCTGCCCTTTTTGAGTTTTTATGCAGATTAAAGGGTATCAAATTTAAATTTGATAGTGTCTTTGCTTACCATTTAAAGTCGTAAATGCTGTGAGTTGCATCAATTTGAAATGTGGTTTGAAAAGTTGGTAAAATTTCTGCACCTTTGTATTTACCTGTACCACTAGTCATACTTCCTGTTCCAATTCCGGTACTGGTATCAATCGCCGCAAGCCAAACCGAAGCATCTCCATCTGGGTCTACTGATTCACAAATGCCATTAATTGATGAAGGGGCTTGCTGTCCTGCTTCCATCAGCATGGTGTAGTGGCAAGTTGCCATGGCTGCAGTTGGCCAACCCTCGGGTGCGTTTTGGTAATGCCAAAAGTCTTCAGCAACCATATGTACAATTGAACCAGATTTTCCTTCTTTCGTTGTAGAAGAAACAATGCTGGAAAAGCCTTGGCCATTTCCATTGTGACCTTCAGCAACCGCAAAAGAACTCGAAGTTGTTAGAGTTATTGTAGTAAGTATTCCGATTAGTTGGTGTTTCATTTCTATCTCCGGTATTACAATGTGCGTGTTGTTACCATTTGGTATTAAATTAGCAAGTTCTAATTTGCGTGTTTATGAAACTTGAGAAAATACAAATAATCAAAAATCTGCAAAATCACTTGGTGCCGCCGCTCTCATCATAGGGCTCTACCCAACTCATCAATCAGCCACCTGATATTTGGCATTATGACAAACGCTGGCAAACCCAACCCAGCCGAAATGCTTTTCTATATTTCTCAGGCCTTGATGGTGGCTCACCCTGAACAATTCACAAATTCGGTCGTTCTTATAGGTGAAACAATTTCATTGTTTTTCTGCCCAGTTGAATCTGGTGGGTAATTTTGCCCACCATTTTTTTATGCTGAACATATTTGTTGAGCCAAGCGCGGGGTCTGCTAGCATGTTGGTTAATTTATGGCAGGGGTACATGCTATGCGCTCGACTCTTACATCATCGAAGTTGATTTTAGTTTTCTGGTTTGGCTGAAGTGAAACGACTTAACCCAGATACAAGACAACCTTTCAGGCGCAATGAAACACGCGCAGATGGATATATTTTTGTTCGATACATTGAAAGCCGACCTTTAAGAAAAGATGGTACTTTTGTCGAAGAATGGAAAAATCCACAGCGCAAAAAATATGGAAAAAAAAGACTTAATGAAAAAACAGATTTTCCTTTTCAAAAAGGTGATGTGGACGAGAGTACGGGTTTGATTTTTCTGAGGTATGAACCAAAAAGCATGGATTTAGATGGCTTTTGTTATGAGACTTGGACTACACCCGAAGCTTTTAATAAAGCAAAACGCATCGCTAACCTTAGTAGTAAAAGAAAAAAGAAGAAAACAAGAGAATTAGTACAAAAAGGCCTCTTAAAGAGGCGCATAAATCCGGAAACTGGGCAGGAATTTAAAGAAGGCGACCGGGACTCTTTTGGACGAATTTTCTTTACCTATGTCGGTCAGGAAAAGACAAGAGATGGATATGTTGGTGAATACTGGGGCAGTGACGCTCAATGGTTAAGAAGGAATATTTCCCAAAGTTTAAGCTCGGCCAAATCAAGAGCCAAAGAAAGGGGAATAAATTTTGATGTGGATTTGAATTATTTGGAAAGCATTTTTCCTAGCAATTATGTCTGCCCAGTTTTTCATTTTGCAATGACTTGGGGAGGGGACAAAATGACTTCGCCATCAATTGACAGAATAGTGCCCGAACTTGGATATGTAAAAGGGAATGTTGCTTGGATTTCTAGTCGAGCTAACACCCGAAAATTAACCCGCACTCCTGACGTTTTGCGAGCAATAGCTGATTGGGTGGAGAATGAACTAGCAGTTTCTGAGGACTAAATTATGGCAAGTAAAAGAATTAATCCTCTGACCCAACTATTTTTTTGTAGAGGTGATTTTAACAAAGACGGAACAAAAAGGTTCTGGGGCTATAGGAACTTTATTAAGAAAGATGGATTTTTTTCCGAAGTTTGGCTTATAACGGAAGACTTTGGTTCCGCCAAATTAAGCGCACACAATCGCCAAAAAAGTGCAAGCCTCGAAAATAGAATGGCTAATCTGCCAAAACGAAAAAATCTTAAAACTGGAAAGGTATACAGACCAGGAGAGCGAAATACTCACGGTCAGTTTTTTATCGGATATGCTAAGACTAAGAAAACCTCTGATGGCTATTGCGGTGAATCTTGGGGCTCTAAGGATGCTTATATCAGAGCGAGAGTTCATTTAACTTTAGTGAAACTTAAAAAACGAGCGTCTTTTAAGAAAATTCCCGTTACTGTTGATATAGACTACCTCGTTTCTATTTTTCCAGATGATA
>Ga0206131_10005017_pt1 | contig 14197 bp, 14 predicted proteins | sample Helgoland_Spring_FD_148636 | JGI IMG/M metagenome (GOLD analysis project Ga0206131, IMG submission 148636) | Pelagic subsurface seawater microbial communities from Kabeltonne, Helgoland, North Sea - Helgoland_Spring_Bloom_20160517_1 | ecosystem: Environmental > Aquatic > Marine > Epipelagic ...
GCAGCACGGGCTTGAGCTGAGTCATGTCAAGCGGACCTATGTGAGGTGGGCCATCTACTATGGATTGGTCGCCATTCTCTACTTCTATGGTGGTGAGCAGCAGGACTTCATTTACTTTCAATTCTAACTATACCGATGAAACGATTTGTTATAAAATGTGCTTTATTTTCCCTGCCGCTCACGGTGCTGTTTGTTCCGGGGCTGGTTCACCTTGAGCAGCACAGTGAGTTGGAGTCTATTGAAGAAATGGCTAGGCGTAGTCAGAAAAATGGTGATCTGATTGGTCTGGCATACACGGACCCGATGCATTTGGTGAAGCAGTCTGTGTTGAAAATGCGTCAACCTGAAACTGTTGCATTGGGCACATCACGTGTGCTTCCATTTCGAGATTTTTGTTTTACAAATCCCGAATCCTTTTACAATTGTGGACGGGCTGTGGGCAAACTAAAGGATTTCAGTGCTTTCGTTTCTGCTTTTCCTGGTAAAAAACCAAAAGTCATCATTCTTGGTTTGGATCAGGATTTTTTCAATGTGGAGGATGAAGATCTTGTCAAGATGCCCAGATCTTATTCGTATAATAACACCTCATACGGCACTAAGCTAGTCAAAGGAAGCAAGGCTTTTTTTGAAGCTTGCAAGGATGGGAAGGTGGAGACCGGGGATCCAACCGAAGGAGGCCAGACTTTCATCGGGAGAAACGCACGTCTTTACCATGCGGGATACCGTGCCGACGGAAGTTACTGCTGCGGGAGAATCATGCGACAGGTAGGGGAGGCGGGCGATTATGGGTTTGAAACGACGATTCACCGGATTGACAAAGGTAAAGGGAGATTCGCTCCTGCGAGTCAAATTCATCAGGACGCTATAAGCGAGGTAGCCAAATTCTTGAAACAATGCAGGGAATTGGATATACATGTTGTGGCATTCTTGCCTCCATACGCGAGTAAGGTGTATGAACGATTTAATGAAGATGCCTCTGCTTACCCCTATGTGTTTGATTTACATCGCCAACTCGAGCCAGTGTTCGAGGCAGAGGGAATAGTGTGCATGGATTATTCAGACATTGGCAGCCTTGGTGCGAATGATTTTGAAACCACGGATGGGTTCCATGGTTCGGAGGTCTGCTATCTCAAGCTGTTAAAAAACCTAGCAGCCAAGGACACCGTTTTAGCATCGTTCGTGAACCTCGAGTTTCTGGACCATTATATCAAGAATTCCTACAGTGCGCGGCAGATTATGATGGAATTACCGGAAGCCGATCCACGAGAGCCTAACCGGTAAGAGGTGCGTGGGCTATTCGAAAAGCTGCCAGTCGAGAGGTGTGCCGAACGCGATGGGTTGCGTTGCTTTTTTTCCCAGAATTTCGTTGAGGTGCTTTGGTGCAAGACCATGGCCTGGACGAATTGACCGGATGTTTTCTAATGTAAGTTTTTCTCCAGCGGCGATGTCTTTCACTGCGAAAAGGGAACGGCGGAACTGGCGTGAAGCTTCCTGTGATGGCGTGATTTCGTATGATGGCGTGCCGATAGATGCTTGTGCGTCACGAACCGAATGAACCATTGATGCGAACTCGTCAGGTTCGAGGGAAAAGTGCGAATCTGGGCCGCCTTCGCTACGTTTGAGCGTGAAATGTTTTTCGATAATTGTGGCGCCCAGCATTGTGGCAGCAACAGGGATGGTGGTCCCTAAGGTATGGTCAGACAGACCGGCAGGACAAGCATGACGCAAACTCAGGTCATTGATAGTGGATAAATTCATCTCCTCTACTGGTGCTGGATAAGCACTCACACACTTCAGTAAAGCCAACTGTTTACAGCCGTTGTTTCTAGCCACTTGAACCGCCTCGGCTATTTCTTCCTCACTCGCCATGCCTGTTGACATGATCATCGGCTTACCTGTCACTGCGCATCGTGCGATCAGACCATGGTCGACCAGCTCAAATGATGCGATTTTATAGGCTGGCGTGCCGAGCTTTTCGAGTAAATCAACGGCGCTGTTATCAAACGGTGAAGAAAAGCAATGAATGCCCAGGGATTTGGCTTCCTCAAACAGTGCTTCATGCCATTCCCACGGAAGGAAAGCCTCCTTGTAAAGGTCGTAAAGGCGCCGTCCTTCCCAAGCCGTACCGTGCCCAATCATGAACGGTTCGGCATCGCAATCGATAGTTAATGTATCTGCGCGGTAAGTCTGCAGTTTGATAGCATCCGCGCCTGATTCTTTCGCTATTCGGATCAATGCTAGAGCGTTTTCAAGCTTGTGACCGTGGTTGGCGGATAGTTCCGCAATGATATAGCAAGGGTGACCGGGGCCGATGGCTCTGCCAGCTATTTCGAAGGTATTCATAAAAGTTTATAATCGAGCCGCATTCTGACACGGTTGGGATAATTGGGTGAAGGATAATCTTTATAATTAGCACGTTCAAAGGCCCTGTGAGATGCCTTGTTTTCCGGTTTAATCCATGCGGTAATGACTTGGCTGGAGTGTGCTTTGAAAAAACGGGCTGCGCTTAGGCTAAGAATGATAGGGGCCAGCCCTAAGCCACGTGATTTTGGTGCTAGGCTGATTGAAATGATGGTTTCTCCTTTGGTTTCGGCATCAATGTTAAACCTAATCACACCGTGCGGGATGCCTTCTATAGATTCAACGACGAGCATGATTGTATATTTAGACGCGAGCTGTTTAGTCAGCCATGTGATGTGATTTTTCCAGGAAATGGGTTTGGAATCGAATGATGCGGCGCGTGTGTCTGGGTCATTGGCCCATTCCCATAGGATTGCGGCATCATTCTCATCTGCTGCCCTGAGTTGTAATCGAGGCAGGTTCATCTCGTCACAAATTCTGCCACAACCTAGACCATCCACTAGAGTCGCTGCGTTTTTCGATAGAGATGATCTTTTTTTCGAATCCTCCATCAGTGTTAGGAGTGTGCCAGCTTGGAGTTCGTGAGTGGGGTGCGCTGATCCTAAAAAGAGAGCCGCGTTTTTAGCGATGAGTGCGTCACGGACTTGTTGCTGGTTATCAGCAGTCAAATAGACGGCCATGGGAGTGCCAAAATGAGCGATCTCAAGAGAAGTCACGCTGGGGGAGCAGATCACGGTGTCAGCCCAGAGGTAATATTCCGCCATGCTAGAAGCAGGGTGAACGATCTCTACGGCATCATGTGATAGCTGATGGGTTTTACCATCTTCTGGATAACTGGGGCCCAGCAGAATATGACATCGCGTCTGCCCTCCAAGCAGTCCGCTCTCAATCATGCTATTCACGATGAAAAATCCAGCCTCGCTCGGGTCTGAGCCGCCCATGGACACGAGAATGTTTTTTGCTGAGGGTGTTGCGGAATGTGCGTGTTGGCTCTGTAGCTCATTTCTCAACAAGATATAATCTGGGCCAGCGAGAATCTTGGCGCCGCAATCAGTATCCGTATAATCAGCGGTGGCTTCTATATTAGCGTGGATGATGAGGTCTGGTTGGTGAAAATCATCTTGCCCGTGGTCGGATATGACGGCTATTCGGGTTTTTTTAGATGTGATGAGTTGTTTCTGAAAGTCTCTGGCTAAATCATAACCATCGATGAGCAACCAGCGGGGAGGAGACACTGCAAGGCATTCAGAAAATGTGCTGGCACAGTCGTCAGGTAGGATTTGAATCTGGCAATGCTCATCTTCTAACCGTTTCTTGAGAGCGTCAGGTAAGTGGGTGCTGAAGTAAAGACAGCTTCCGCCTCGTGATATCCACTCCTGAGCCAGTGCGAGGGTGCGCATGACGTGGCCGGTGCCGCCTTCGCGTGAGGCATCTGCACGTATAGCAAGGAGAGGGCCGGTCTGCATGAGTTTCAAGTAGATCGTTTTTCTAGCAGCTCATGGGCCAGCTCTGCACAGTGCCAGTCCTCTTCGGTATCGATATCTTGCACGCGCTCACGAGGGATGATCACTGGTGCGGATTTTCCAGAGAAAAAACCAGATTGATCGAACAAGCTGTCGCGGCGGAACCAGTAGAATTGCCCTGCGTCGTGATAGCACTCCGGTAGATCCTGCGAGCGGGTATTTTCATGCTCAGGGTGCAGCATCTGGACTCGGTTCATATCCGAGATGGTGAGAGCCCTTTGGATAGGAAAAGGGAAGCTGGTCACGCTGAGTGCGAAGTCGAGATCGTCGCTCTGTGTGAGCCTGTCTTGACCAGCTTGAATCATATCAGCAGTTGTAAAAGGCGCTGTGGCATAGATGCAGCAGCCTAGGGTGATTTTTTCTCCTGAAATCAGCTCCATTGCTTCTACTGCATGTTGCAATACGGGAAAGGTCGGGGTGAAGTCGTCGGCTAGCTCAGTCGGACGCGTGAAGGGTGTTTTAGCACCACACTCGCGCGCGACTTGAGCGATTTCCTCACAGTCGGTAGATACGATAATCTTGTCAAAGCAGCCGCTTTGTATGGCCGCATCAATGCTCCATGCGATCATGGGTTTGCCTCGAAAATGACGGATATTTTTTCTGGGGATTCTCTTGCTGCCTCCTCGGGCTGGGATGATGGCGAGACGCATAACTGGATTACGAGGATAGATTGAGGATGGAGGAAATGATGTGATTGACCTGGCTATTAGTTAGATCAGGGTAGAGTGGTATACTCAAGCAGCGTTCATAGTAGTGCTCAGCCTGTGGGCACTTACCTTCATGATAGCTGTAGGTGTTCCGGTAGTAAGGCTGGAGGTAAACGGGGATGTAGAGAACCTGAGATCCAACCCCGTTGGCGCGAAGCTCAGCCATAACTTCGGTGCGGGTTTTATTGAGGTGCTCGAAATCGATCAGGAGGGTGTAGATGTGCCACGATACGTGATCACGATCTTGCTCGCAGGTCAGTGTAGGGGTCTTAATCCAATCGCGGTTTGTGAATGCCGTATTGTATTTTTCTACGATTTCTCTTCTTCGCTCGATGAATTGAGGGAGCCTTTTCAGCTGGCTGAGTCCCAGCGCACACTGGATATCCGTGATGCGATAGTTGTAGCCTAACTGCTGCATTTCGTAATACCATTGACCTTGCTCGGATAGGGCGGGGGAGTCGCTTCCCAGGCCAGAGAAGTCATTCTGCTCACGCGTCATGCCGTGGGTGCGCAGCTGGCGGGCTTGCGCAGCAAATGCATCATTATCAGTGACTAAAATCCCGCCCTCTCCGGTGGTGAGAGTCTTGACGGGGTGGAAACTGAACGTGGTTATGTCGGCCCAAGGATGCCCTCCTTGTCGGTATGCTTTCCCGTCTCTTTCCAATCCTCCCCCTGTGCCATGGCAGGCGTCCTCGATGATGACCGCGCCATGTTCACGCGCAATCTCTGCAATGCGCGGCATGTCTGCGGACTGGCCAGCATAGGCCACGGAGATGACCGCCTTGATATCACTCGTCCACATATTTTCTAAAGCGTCCGCACACATGAGGTGGGTCTGTTGGTCAATGTCGCAAAAATCAGGTGTTGCACCGACAAATGCGGCGCAGTTAGCTGATGATAGAAATGTGTTAGCGCTGGTGATAACACGGTCACCCTTACCGATTTCAGCGACAAGCATCGCTAGATGCAGAGCCGCTGTGGCATTACAAACAGCCACGGCATGTTTGGCGCCAACAAATTCAGCGAAGGCTTTTTCGAATTCGTCAACTTTGGGGCCGCAAGTAAGAAAATCGGACTTCAGGGCCTCCACTACAGCGGCGACATCATCGTCATTGATTGACTGCTTGCCGTAGGGTATCATAATTCCTTAATGGGTTGTTGTTACGTGGTCTGAGATAAGTGTCTCTAACTCATCCACAGTGAGGAACTCCTCATTTTCCCCCGATGTGTAGTTAAACCCTTGAGTGACCTTCTTTGCTCCGAATTCTTTGATGTATGCCTCTAGGTTCCAGTTGGGTTTTTGCGGGAGGATAACATAATATTCACCTAGGTCATAAGTTGTGAATGAGTCCGAGCTGGTGATCATTTCTTCGTGAATTTTTTCCCCAGGTCGAATGCCGATGACAGGATGTTCACAGTCTGGACCAATGGCTTTGGCTAAATCGGTGATGCGGTATGACGGAATTTTTGGAACAAAGAGCTCGCCACCCCAAGCATGTTCTAGGGCATGAAGAACCATTTTTACCCCATCGGCGAGTGAAATATTGAACCTGGTCATGGCGGGGTCAGTGATAGGTAATACGCCATCTTTTTTTCGGTTAAGGAAGAAGGGAATAACGGAGCCATTAGATCCCATTACATTTCCGTATCTCACCACTGAGAAGCGTATGTCTTGGCGGCCGCGGATATTGTTGGCTGCGACAAAAAGTTTATCTGATGCAAGTTTGGTAGCGCCGTAGAGGTTGATCGGGGCGCATGCCTTGTCCGTTGACAATGCTACAACTTTCGATACCCCACAACTAAGGGCGGCTTTGATGACGTTTTCTGCGCCACCGATATTGGTCTTTACGCATTCATCTGGGTTGTATTCAGCAATGTGGACATGCTTCATCGCTGCTGCATGAATCACGTAGTCAACATCATTAAAGGCACGGGTCATACGTTCAAGATCGCGCACATCACCAACGTAGAAACGGATTTTCGGGAATTTTTCTAATGGAAATTCCTGAGCCATTTGAAACTGCTTCTGCTCATCGCGCGAGTAGATGATGAGGCGTTGTACGTCAGGCCATTTGGTGAGGATAGTCTTGGTAAGTTCTTTGCCAAGCGAGCCAGTGCCGCCAGTGATGAGAATAGATTTGCCGTTGAGCATGTTTATGGTGTGAGCAGGTAGGTATGAGGAAATAGATTATGTGCTGTGTCTATCTGGAATGATGAGTCTGATCCTAGGCAGATAGGTATGAGTTGTCTAGGTTGAATGGAGCCGATACCTGTGAGGTTATTTTGTGGCTGGCTCGTAGGTTTCTATCCATTGTTTGAAGATCGGTTCGAAGAGGGGTTTGAATTCTCTGGAGCCATGTCGGGAAACATGGTCTTCGTCGTGGTAGAGCGAGTTGCCATTTTTTTCGATCCTGCAGTGCCCAGATGGGGTGGTTAGGAAGGGAAGTGGGTCAAGCGCGATGACTTGTGGGCTCGTATTGGCGTCGATGATTCCGTTGACGAACGACTGACGTTTGAGGTGTTGCCCTATGGTGATGCCAAGGGTTTCCATGTCGACGGATTGGCTGCGACCATACCGGATGGCGTTAGCGAGAGCTTTGGGGACGTAGAGGTCTTGTTTGGGGACTTGCTTGAGAATCCAGACGTGTGCGCCTGCCTGGCGGATTTTTGCAATGGTGCTCGGTAGGCTATCTTTAAAAACCTCTTTAGGTGTTTTGTCTGGCGCAGATGGGTTGTGGAGTCTGGCACGTAGACCTGTGCTATCGTCTCCAAGTGGGTAGGCTGACCAGCGAGCGACGAGGATCACTTCCCGGATCTGGTTTGTTTTGATAAAATTGAGGACGGCATCATTAAATGCTGTCATTTCGACTTTGGGCGGACAGGTGATACCTACTAGGGGTGGGGTGCCAGAGCTGGGGGCCATGTAAAAGTTGATCCCGTATTCATCGCAGATGTCTTCTATGCCGTAGAGTGCGCATCTTGCATGGCTATCACCCCAGAGTAGGATAGGCATGATTCGAGTGTTTGCTGGGTTGTCACTAGCTAATGGGAGTTTACCCGTTTCAACAACGGCGTCTGCATCTGCAAATCTGCGTTTGGTGTCGCGATCCAGGTAGGTAAGAACTTGTTTGGAGAAGCGTGATTCGAGGCCATCTGTTTTGTAAATAACGGCTCCCAGGAGGATGAATACGGCACAGCTGATATAGAACCCCTTGAAGGCCCGTTTTTGTGAGGCGGCTTCGATGGCGGGATCAGGTGATGTTTTTTTTCGGAAGGGAGTTTCAACAAATTTCCAGGATAGGTAAGCAAGAATTAGACTGGTTATACCAATGCCGACGCGTGTTTCGATCGAGAGACCCTGGACGGAGGCGTATTTGGCAAAGACGATGAGTGGCCAATGCCAGAGATAGAAGGAGTAGGATATTTTCCCAACAAATATACAGGGAGGGAGGGCGAGAATTTTGCCCGGAAAAGTGAGTTTTTGATGATTGCAGAAGATGAGTAGGGCTGCACCGATACATGGCAGGATAGCTGCTGCGCCGGGGAAGGGGGTGCTTTTATCGTAGGCGAAGATAGAGTAAACGATGAGGGCGATACCGAGCCAGCTCAAGATTTCGTTGAGTGTATGAGAGAGTGTTTTTCTGTATTGAAAGAGTGCAATCGCTGACCCTATGAGGAGTTCCCAGGCTCTAGATGGAAGTAGGAAAAATGTGGCTGAGGGGTAGCGTGTTAAGCTAAAGCAACTCCATGTAAAGGATAGAATGGTGAGGGCGAGGACCCATTTGAAGGTTTTAGTCTCGCCTCTTTTATGCAATGCAAAGAGTAGAAGGGGGAAGAAAAAGTAGAACTGTTCTTCCACCGAGAGTGACCAAGTGTGCAGGAGGGCAAGATGTTCGGAAGGGGCGGCGAAGTAGTCGTCTTGCTGCCAGAAGTAGATATTGGAGACAAGTGTTGTTTGAGCGACGACTTCTTTGCCGAAGTCTTCGAATTGTTCAGGATAGAGAACGATGCTGGCGCCTATGATAGTGGCGGTGACCATGACGACGGCGGCAGGGAGGATGCGCCGAATGCGTCTTGCCCAGAATTGACGCATGCTGAAGGCGTCTTTGGCAATGTCTTTGACGATTATAGATGTGATGAGGTATCCAGAGATAACAAAGAAAATGTCAACACCAACAAAGCCACCAGAAAAGCCAAGGTCGAGGTGGAAGAGTATTACGGGTATGACAGCGAGCGCTCTTAAGCCATCAATGTCTGGACGGTAGCGTAGGTTCGAGGCGGAGTTTTGACTATTCATGATAGTATGGCTTGTTTGAGCGCAAGCGTTGTTTGGGAAATATGATACTTTTTGCGAATGAATTGTTGTATTCGGTCACTGTCAAATGGATAGTTTGACCAGTCTTTCCAAAGTATGATGAGACAATTGGCGAGGTGCTCTGGTGAGTTGGGCGGAAACGTCCAGGGGGATGAAAGGGGGAGGGATGATACAATACCTGTAATACTGATCATTGTGGGTAGACCTGCAAGCATGAGCTCCAGTGGCGCCATGCCAAAACTTTCCTGCCGTGATGGATGTATGGCTAGATCGAATTGTCTGGCAAAGGAGGGGAAATTTGCGACTCGACCAGCGAATGTGAAAGTGTGTGGGCTTTCTGCGGGAATAGCTGATGTGAGTGCATCGGTCTGTTTGCCTGTGAAGGTGAATTCTGATACAGGGAATCCGGGCTCTTTCTGACTGATGATTGTGAGTGCATCAAAGATGTCGGCAAAGCCTTTGGCGGGTATTTCGGAGCCTGCGATAAGGATTTTTTTGGGGAAGGAGGGTGTGTGTTCTTTAGGGGGGAAGAAGTCCCGGTCGGTGAAGCTGCCGAGCATGTTGGAGGCTTCGTGTTGAGACCATCGGCTGACGTTGGTGGTGAGGGCATCACCTCGAGTGAATAGGGTATCACAGTCTGCACAACGGTATTTATAAAAATCTCTTTGCGACATGTTGGATGAGCGCAAGATGGCGATGGTTTTTGGTTTGCTGGCTGCCTTGGCTATGGCGTGTGCGAGGAGGCATTCTTGGTGGTCATTGGCAACGACAGTGTTGATGATGAGGCCTTGTTCCGCAAGTTGTTGGACAAATTTGTGGGCGAAGCGTTTTAATGAACCCAAGCGTGCTCCGAGTGAGCGTGGGCTGGGCCATGGGGAAACTATGCAGGGGATGTTGTTTTCCTGAAAGAAGGAACTTAGCCAACCGTCATCGGCTAGTAGGATAAACGGTTTTAGAGCGTGGGCTTCTTCTGAGGTGACGATGCGACTTAAGGAAACCTGAGCGCCGGCACGTAATGCTCTTTTCTGTATGAATACGCATACGGGGTCAGAAGCATTGAGTGTGTCTTTGGGTTTAGCCACTTCGTTGTTTGATGGTTTTGTTAGTCCGATGTGAAGAGGTTGCGTGCATCGAAGTATTCGTCCGGCTTGGTGATGATTTCGAGGTTGGGTGAGGTTCCGAAGACGATACTGTTGTCTGGAATGTTTTGATCTTTGATGTAGGTATTGGCGGAGATAAAGACACGATTGCCGATGGTTGATTGTCCGATGATAGTGCTGTTGGCAAACATGTGGACGCGTTGTCCAATGGTAGGGTAGATACTGTGGTTGTTGCCGACGCAACATCCTTGCTGGAAAGAGAAGTAGTTACTGTATTGGGCCCTCCCCATGATGCTGCCCAGTGGGTGGTCGAAATACATGATGTCGGGGAGTTCGATCGCGTGGTAGAGCTCGCAGTTGTTGAGGCTTTTGTTGAGGTAGTAGATTTTGTCGGCTAACGTGGACATTCCAGCTGTCTTTGATGCTTCCTTGGACAGGAAGTAGAGGAACATGGCATACTGTGAGGAATGGAGCGGATTTACGCTGGAGGTGTTTTGTTGATAGTATTTGTTATTGATTTGTTGGAAAGCGAACAAGCATCGTTCAACGGCGGTGGGGGATAGTTGTCCCAAGGTGGCAGTGTCATCATTGGTGATGCCGAAGAATGTTTTTAACTGGTGGGTCACCATTTGTAATGCGGTGTTAGGCATAGTTTTGTTAGGGGTCGATTTTTTTGATAGACTCGCGTGCATTGCGGACGTCGCTGGGTCGGATGGCTTTGAGGTAGTCTTTGTATCGAATGGTGGGTTTGCCGAGTTTGCCAAAGATGAGGTGTTTGAAGAAATGTTTGGGTTGAGTATTTGATGGCTCGTTGAGTGCACTAAGCAAGCGCAGTTTGATTCCTCGGCGTTTATTGGGAAAACTCAGTTTGATTTTTTTCGTAGATGCCGTGTTATCGAGGGCATGGATAATACTTTCGGCTGTCCGGGCGGAGGACTGTCCATCTGCCTTGAAGACCCACTTCTCAATGTGTTGTTTTCTGGTATTCTGGAATTCGGGTTGATCGGGGTCGGCGAGTGCTTGTTTGACGAGTTCTGGTAGTGCGCTTGGTTGATCGCATTCGGGTTGCATGCTGCCAATTTCCGGGGTGTAGAAAAACGGGTGCTTCTCGAATGTGAGACCAACGCTGGGTTTTCCTGCGAGCCAGGCTTCCAGGGTTGTGGTGCAGTTTTCGCATGAGATTTCGAGGTCACAGGAAAGAATGAGATCGCAAATCTCTTCTTTCATAGCTAGGCATACGTGTTTTTGTTGGTGTGAAGCGAGTTGTTCATACCAGTTCAGATAGAAGCGAGATTCTTCCCTAGGGTGAGGGCGAACGATGATTTCGTATTTATCTTCTGCGATGAGAGCTTCAATGAACTGAGGGAATTCAGACTGTCCTTTGTGGCTTGCGATGATGGCATTGCGATAATCTCCGTATATGGGGACTTTATCTTTCCATTGCCCGAATAGCCGATCTCCATCTTCGTCAGGAAGTTCATGGAAATGGGCGATTGAGAAATTGGAGTTCATCAGAATGACGGGTCGGCCTGATGTGGTCCGAGCTGAACGCTTAACCTTGTTCCATGGTTCTTTGTAGAAATCGAACCTTGGAACTCCGACAGCAACGATTTGAGATTCGCTAGCACACACCTTATTTTTGATAAGTTCTTTTAGGTGGGTGACATTCCAGCTTAGATAGAGATCACAATGCATGTTCTTGTAGTGCACTTGTGAATTGTACTCCAGTGTTCCCTCTATGTAAAATATACCCTCGTTTAAAAGGATTCCTGTGAGGATTCCGCATTTGTTCAGTTGTTGTGAGAACTGTGCGAGGTGTGCGCTATTGAGGTGATTGAATAGGATGAAGTCGGGTTTCCATGCGCCCACACATGCACGCCATGACGCCAGTGGTTCGAGGATGCATCTGACGCCCCTCTTTTCGAGGTGGTGGGCGATCAGCGCATCACCCATGAGGTCGCGTGATTTGCTGTCTACGAAGATGACTACGGTTTTCATTGTGTCAACGGCGATGTGTTGCGGAGAGCGGCTGCGGAGAATTCGTGAACGTCAAATTCAGCAGGGACGACGCTGACATCGCCAATGTCACTTACGTATACGGCATCTGGTTGTGCATTGTCGTAGGCTTGTAGTACCTCGTTGATGATTTGGGGATCTGTCAGTGCGCAATCTCCTGTGATCTTGACGCATACGTCGATATTGTTGGATTGTAGGCATTCGACAACCCTCTTCAGGACGTCGTTTTCACTGTCCCCGTAGTAGTCGGCGCCACCGATCGACTCGACGAGTTCGACGATGGGGTCATAAGTGGTATTGGTGTTGGTGGCCACTATCACTTGATCAAGGCGGCTTACCTGTTTGATGCGTTCGATCATCGTTTATAGTAATGGGGTTCCATGAGCGGGCATAATGACATTTCCAGGTAGGCGGGAGGATGTCATGCGAGCTTCGATGATGGTGGCAACTTTTTTGTTCTCTAACATGTTTGTAGGAGTATTGATTGAATCGGATGAATGAGCTGTGGAGTGTAAATCTTAGCGTGCTTTTCTGTCAATGATGAAGGTGATTGTTACAGGAAAGGGTGGCCGGCGCGTATCATGGCCTCGATGATGGCTGGTTCATAGGATGATGTGGCAGACACGGCATTGCGGAAACGGTTGAGATCCTTTTGGATGCCGTTAGTAGATTTTCGGGTGTTATCGAAATCGATGAGTTGGACGCTGTCATCTTCTGCGATGATCAGGTTGCGCGTGTGCAGGTCGCCGTGGGCGATGCCGAGCTTGTGTAGACCGGTTATGAGGTGGGCGATATTTTCCACGGCGCTCTCACTGAGGGTCAGGTGTGTTTCGGGCTGAATGAATTGGAACAATGGCGTGCCTGGTGCTGTTTCCATGATCAGGAAGGCGAGGCTCTTAAGGGGAGATAGGTGTTTGATAGCAATTAGATGCTTGGCTGCAGCTACTTTGTGGGAGTTGAGGAGCCCCGCGTATCGGAATGAGGTGTCGACCCGCGCCCGCCCTGAAAGGAACCGGATATAGGCGAACGGTGAGTTCTGGCGATAGCATTTGATCATGTATGCGGTGCCGTCGATGTGGCACTCATTCACGCCTTGATGGCTTTTTTGGTTGATCCGCTTGCCATTGTCATAAGCATCTGTATGGGACTCCAAAAGCCTGTGGAACAGAGCTTCATCAAGCTCAGGATGTCGGTGAGTGATGATCATTTATTCTGGTTCTTTGCTCTGCAGCGTTCCATGCGCATGCGGAGGTATTTGAATCGTCCGAGTTTGCTTCTCCGGTTGACTCTTTGGCTGATCGCCTTGAATGGCAGCAGGCTATTGTTGCCGATGCCGTCGATGAGGACGAAGTGGTAGCCGTGTGGTTCCGAGTGGGTATACACGATGTTGCCCAGGTTCATGTCGCTGATGATCACGTTGCTGTTGAGTATCTCTTCAAGGAATTGCTCCAGCGCAATGTTCGCTGTGTCATCGAACCGATCGGTGTTGATCAGGGTGGCCATATTCGGAGCCAGCGATCCGTCGGTCCAACGAACTGCTTCCATAACAAGTCCCAGGCCAATGTCGGTTCGTGCAAAACCAACGATTCTCTGGAGAAACTTAGTATCGTGGTCTTGAACCTCACGCACCGCGAGGAATTCTTGAATTTCCCGAATGTAGGATATGAATTTCCCGAATCGCCGGCGTTTTTTGTACCACTTGGTTTTGCTGCCAAAGCGATCTTCTACCACCTCTGGGCGGATCACCTTGACGAGTAGGTCAGGATCATGCGGGTGCTCGAACACTAGCCTGCTCCGCCCGTGGGTCAGGGGCTTGAGTTCTTTGAGTTCGAGAAAGGGGTCCATTAGGCAGAGGGTTGGGCAGGGGGGATAATGTCTTTGAAAATTTGATAGGCCGCGCTATCGGATGACCAGTTCTTAAGGAAGCGCTTTTGGTCTCGTTTATGGAGCTCGATCCATTTTTTCTTCGGTGACATGATAGTCACACCATCAAGATCAATAAAGCGAATCTTGCCGTCGTTTGACACAATGATATTGTTCGCCTTGAGGTCACCATGAGAAATGTGGTAGCTGGCCATGGTAGTGAATGTCTTGTCCAGCTGAGAAGCAACCTTTTGTAATACATCCTCATCTGTGATATCACAGAGCGGAGTGCCAGGAGCGAGGTGGCAGGCT
>Ga0206131_10005018_pt1 | contig 14194 bp, 26 predicted proteins | sample Helgoland_Spring_FD_148636 | JGI IMG/M metagenome (GOLD analysis project Ga0206131, IMG submission 148636) | Pelagic subsurface seawater microbial communities from Kabeltonne, Helgoland, North Sea - Helgoland_Spring_Bloom_20160517_1 | ecosystem: Environmental > Aquatic > Marine > Epipelagic ...
CCCACACTAATTAATTAACTTGATGTAACGTCTGTACCAGTAATTACTTGTTTCCAAGTAGTACCATCAGAAAAAGCATAAGTAGCATTTCCTGTGTAACCGTTAGCAACATAGACCATTACGCCTGCATTACTTACAGCACTTAAAGTTGATCCAGCGTTTTGTCCGCTAGCAATAGTAAGTGTTGATGTATTTGAAACAGTCCAAGCAACGTTACCACCTTGTGCAGTATCACTTGCTGTAGAGTTTGAATTTGCTCCACCAATGAAACCGTTAAGTGCAACGACTGGTCCTGTAAATGTAGTTTGTGCCATAGTGTATCCTCCTAGTTAATTCCACATAGTCTCTAGGCCGTCGACTATACGCGTCCATGTAGAATATAATTTATGTATAGTAGTTAATTTATATACTAGATTTTAATAGAGTGCAAGAGATCCCTAGGAATGATTAACGTTTCAGCGATGTAAAGTCCTAATTAACCAGCGTAAAGATGGATTTCACCATCTCTAGAATTACTGTGGACTTCCTCTTCTTGTCGTCTGATAATTGATCTAATAACTACTTTGATCTCATCACCAAGAACAGACATTTCAGGTGTTATTTGTCCTCTGTTTTCAAGAAACAACTCATTCCATTTAGATTCGAGTTTCAGTTTCTTTGCGAACAGTACCATGTTGTCCTGAGCCATTTGTAACCTCCTCATAGGTTATATAAAAATCATTTCCAGCACCTTGGTACTGTAGATCATTTTTTTCCCATTTTATATCAGATTTTCCTAAAAAGTCAATAATGGGTTTATTTAGCTCGTCCGCATTATTTATCTCTTTTTCACTTTCAATTTCAAAACTAGTTTGAAGGTATTTTGTAAATATTTTTATTAAGTATTTATATTGAGTCATTTTTTCTTTCTATATTTTAAATGAGGCGGGATTGTGTCCCGCCTCAAACTTATTAAGTATTATGCACCTTCAACGCCGAAGATACCTCTATAGTCAGAAACTCCAAAAGAGTATCTTTCTCTAGCTTTGTATCTTACGTTGCCAGTATCAAAGTCACCTTCCATTGCAGTCTTGATAGACGCTCTGTCAAAGTACTTCATACCATTTGGCACGTCAGTGATAATGTAGAACGCATCTGGGTCAGTTAAGAAATTGTTCACTCTGTAACCTTGAGGAACCATTCCCATAGACGCAATTGCGTTAATATCATTATCAGCAGTTCCAACTCTACCTTGAGATTTCATCAATCTCTCAGCAGTAAATTGAAGCTCAGAAGGAACGATCATTTTCACTCCTCTAGCAGCAATTTTAAGACCTCTTTCGTCAGTCATTGCAGCAATGTCAATTAAAGACTGCTCCAATGAAGTTTCGTTAAGGTCGGCTTGAGTTGCTAAAGTGTTAGCAACTGTACCTGCGATTGTTGGGTGAGATGTGTTAAATAATGAAACACCATCACCTGAATCAAAAGCATCGTTAGTTGGTAGACCATTAATTAATGGAGCTACTGCTTTAACTTGTTTTGTGTTCGCCATAGATCTAGCAAGTGCTTTTGTATATCTACTAGCAAGTCTGTCATACAAGTTATCTTCAATCGCTTCTTCAGTGATTGAAAACGCTAAAGCTACAGTCTCGTGAGTGTATCTAGCAGTGTATGTCTCTTGAGCATTGTCAAAAGTTACACCCGCACCCTCAGACTTAGTCTGTGCTTGAGCAAAACCTGATAACATTACTTCTTCTTCAAACGCTCTGTCTGAAGATTCAGTTGTGTAGATCTCAGCATGCTGATTCTCATAACGTTTATATTCCAAGCCGAATAGTGCATTCAAACCTGGCTCTAGTTCTTTAACTAGTTGTCCTCTACTTATCGCCATATCTTATCTCCTATCCGATTAGATTCCAGTTGTAGATTTTAAGAAATGCTCATTAATCGTAACAACCATATTTACATTAGCAGAACTAATGTCATTGTTGTCAGGATCTTTTGAGAAACCTATTAATCTTAACTGTGCTGTTGTTGATACTCCAGTTGACTCATCTAATTCTACTTTTGATAGATAGTTAGCTGAATCTCCTGCAACGTAGCTTATGTTATAATTGAAAAATACAGATGCTTGAGTAATAGCATTTGTACCATTTGATTGTACCTCGAACCTTTCATAAGGATCATCAGAAACAAATCCTACGATATCAGTCGCAGCATTAGATGCTTCTAGGTGATTAGCCCATGTTGGTTTCTTAGTTGATGAATCAGTATAGAAAACACCGTTCAGTGAACCTAATAGTACAGCCGTTGAGTTGTTAGCTACACCAATATATCCAGTAGCTGCCGCTTGAACTGGGTCATTTTGGTAGATAGCTGTCGAACTTGCAGCAATACTATATTCACTTAAACCTTGGTTGTCTCTATTCTGTCCAACTTTTCCGATCGGTTTTAAACCGAACGCAGCGTCTTTATTTGCCATATTAGTTGTCCTCCTTAGACATTGTTAGTTTAAGTGTATCTTTGTTGGGTAGGAATAGTTAAAAAATTAACTTTTCTTTGTACCACCAAAAGTTACACGAGTTTGCCTATCAATATTGATTGGCATACTTGGGTGCTGTTCCTTCATAAGATCGTTATCTACTGCCTCAACGTTATCTGATGCTTGTTTTTTATAATAGTCAGAACGTTGTTTTGCGATCTCTTCCGGTACCCTTGCCAGCACAAGGCCACCAACTCCGATCACTCCCGCGTATTTACCGTCTTCGACTTGAGGATAGTCCGAGTCTGGATATTCATCAGATCTAACTAATTCGTATCCTGATCTAATTCTTCCTGCAACATTCTTAGTGTCTTGGAATCCCATAGATTCAACTCTTATCCATCTGTGTACAAATCCTGTCGGTGCAGGGGGTGCATCTAAACTTGATGGTGGAGACCAAACTTTTTTATGAGCTGTTTTTTCTCTAGTTTGACTCGCACGCGAGGTTCTTTTATCGTTATTATCTTCCATATGCTTATACCTCCTTCGTGATATTTAATTGTTTCGCATACTCTTCGAGTGGCACACCTAATTTTTTAGCAATTGCTACCTGAGAGGGTGTGAGTCTCACAGTTCTGCGACCAGTTTTTGTACTTCTTTTTGCAGATGCAACTGTCTGTACCGGCTTAATCGTTTCCGTGGGTTCTGTTGTAGCAAATTTCTGAGGAAATTCAAGTCTTATTCTTTTATCTATTTCAGAATAATACTCATCACTTGATGGGTCAAAACCCTCCTGTTCCGTCAATTTTTTATGTAAATCAAACGCAGTGTAAGTCATAGCACTATCTTGACCAAACCAAGCATTTCTAGATGCCCATGTTTCGGCCTTAGGATCAGGTGTTCCTTGAGCCACGTTTTGTCTATTTAAATTGATATCAGGTGTTCTAACTTCCTGTTCTTTTTGCTTATTAAACTCTTCTTGTTGAGCTTTCGCTTCTACAAATCTAGCTTGTTTATAAGCATATTCAGAAATTAAAGACTGAGCTTCTACTTCAGCATTAATATCTCCTGCTTCTCTAGCTGCAGCTAATTTTGATTTTGCTGCTTCTAAACCAGATTTAATTCCATCTTCAGTAGTTTTTAAAAAGCTTGGTTCAATCTTAGAAAGTTTTTGTTCTGCTTTTTCTTTATCAGTTAAAACTGATTTAGCATAATACAAAGCTTCCTCTTTTTGTCTCTCAGCTTCTCTCCATTTTTTAGTAAGCTTAGCTATTCTTTTTTGAACACTTTCAGAATATTCTTCTAGCTCATCTTTTTTTGGTTCTTCTTTTTCTGATTTAACTTCAACTTTTTCTGGTTGAGTTTCTTCAACAGTTTCTTCAACAGCTCTAATAGAAGGTTCTTCTTCTTTTACTTCGGGCTGTTCAATTTCTGTTTGATCTTTTTCTTCAGCGATATCCACATCCATTGATGGACCTGATGTATCGATGTCGACTTTGTTATCCAAGTCTGGCATAGTTTCCTCCTAGCATTACTATGTTAATATTGATGAAGTATATCTTCGGGATTATCGATGGTTGCTAAAACTTCATCGTCATTTAGCATTCTAACTTCCCCACCATCTATCTGGATTCTTGATCCAGCATATCTTGCAAAAATTATCCAATCACCTTTTTTACACCAAGGACCTTCTGGAAATTTTTCTTTATCATAACAATGTGGACCCATTGCAAGAACTAAACCACAAGTAGATCCAATTTGTTGTCTCTCTAATGTTTCTTGTCCAATAATTAATCCACCTTTAGTTTTCTCCTTCATTTTAAAAGGAAGAACAACTAATCTCCATCCAGTTGGTTTAGGTAATTTATTTGATTCTTTTGTTTTAAGACGTTCGTATCCGTCTACTTCTTTTTTATGTTCGTCATCATACTTATCTAATAAAGCTGATTTAACTTTTGGGGTTTCCGAAGTCGACGACGTTTTCTGGTCTTTCAGTATCATTTTTTTTCTCCTTATCCGGGTTTAGCAGGGCTGATATTTCCTGTGATATTCTTAAATAGGCATGTGCCTGTCCCATCATATACTTGTATTTTTCCATATTGTCAATACCACCACCAATCATGTTATCACCAATACTTTGATAGGATTCTTTTAAATATTTTTGTATTCTATTTAATATAATTAATTCTTCGTTTTGCATATTTTACCTTTATTTATACCTTTCTTAATTACGTAACTCTGTGTTCCATTCGCACCTATCTCTACTTCTTTTTTAAGGTTTCGAAATAAATCTAATTGTTTATCTTTTAACTTTTTTTCTTCTAGAAAAGATTCTATTTTTTTTGAGTCTCTCATATAGTCTAGGTATAATTGTATCAAATAATAAGTCAATAGAACTAAAAAACTTATATATAAATCTATCTATCATTTACTACCACCAATGTAACCGCCAATAACTCCAATTAAACCTGTAACTGACATTTTCATAAGTACGATTATGCTGTCATCTATAGGTCTATCTTCTTTAACAGCTACCCAATAGTCTCCAATAATAATGATACCTAATAAAATTAGAACACCTGTTGTAATTAATAATATAACTATGTCTTTAAAATTTTTAATCATTAGCAATTCCACTTTCTAAGTGACTTATTGATCCTTGAATCCGGATCCCTTGCAGTCTTAGCAGAAGTTAATCTTTTTTTCATGCCCTTCATTCTAGCACAAAATGACTTACGTCTCTTTGCAGCTTTAGAACCTTTTTTTAATTTTGATGGTTTAGTGGTTACAGCAGTTTTTAATTTTGATCCAGGATTAGCTGCTCTATAAGATGCAACGCCTTTACGGTTCAGGCCTCCGGATTCTGACTTACCTTCTTTTCTAGTCCATGCTGGTGATTTACTTCCTGATGCAAATTGTCTTCTAAACATTATTTTCTTCCAAACGTTTTAACATTTTTTGGCTTAGGGCCAGTGTTCTGGGCGGCACGTTTTCTGGCAACAGCACTCGCCTTTTGAGACTTTGTCATCCGAGTGGCTTTTGCAAGTGGAACGCATTTTGGATACTTCCTCTTGCTTCCCTTTGATCTCCCGCACGGTTGATATTTCCCGTCCTTCTTTGGTGCTCCTATATCTACCCATTTCTCCGATACCCATTTTCTTAAACCACCTTCTGCAAAATTCCTACGCACAACTAACTCTTCGTTTTCTAGTCATACCTGCCATCAAACCACCGTTGGCTGCTTTTTTTCTACCACCTGGTTTTATTTTACCAGAGCAAACTCCTGATGCATACATGTTAGCATATGCAGAAGGATACACTTTAAATTTTCTTTTAGCAGCTGCTTTGCCTTTTGCACAAAGCTTTGCCATTATCTTTTACCCTTCATTGCCATCATCATAGGTGATGGTTTTTTTTCTTTTTTCTTTTTTTTAGAACCTAGTATTTGTTTCTTTAATGCTTCAGGTAAAGTTTGTTGTGCCTTAGTTAAAGTTGGGCCACCTTTGTTATAAAAATTTCTCATTATGAATTCTTCCCGTAAGCGTTTTTCTTTACTCCACGTTTAGCACATCCACCACCTTTAAAGTTTACTCTGCCACCTTTAGCCTTTACGACTCTACCAGCTTCTCTTTTTGAAGCATCCAATTCATTAAATACTTCTTTAGGTTTATTTCGTCCTTTAAAGGAACTTATTTTAATTTTATTATCATCTGATTTATTTTTTTTAAAACCTTGATCAACTTTTTTATAGTCTTCTTTAGCTTCCTTAAAGTTTTTTCTAGACATAGTATCAAAATTCTCTTTCATCATAGATGACTGTTCTTTTTTTAACTTTTCTTCATTATTTTTACTATCCATAATTTTTCTCCGTTTTTATTTTCTTTTTATCAAATCTGTTGCCTTAAGTCCATATACACTTGCTATTACACCAACAAAAATTGTTTGGTACCAAAATGGAAGTTGTGAAAAATATTCGAAGAACAATTTCATCTTTTCCATAGCTGCTGGGTCGTCAGAAAATACTGCCCACGCAAGTAATACTATTGGGGCCGACAATAAAAGCAAAATAAATTCGTCTTTCCAGTCCGAATTTCTAGATTCTAATAATTTACCTTGATATTCAGCTTCACCATTTGCCATTTTTTCTGCATGACGCATTTGTGCATCCGCCATCAACATTTTTGTCTTTTGACGGTTTTTAAATATGTGAGAGCCAGCTTGTGCGGCTAATTTAATAGCGCTGAACCACATATTAGTAAGCTTTTGATTTTCTTCTCTTGTCTTTTAACACTGCACCTTGACCTTGAACTTCTTCTTCAGGTCCACCAGTGCCAATATAGTTATAAGCTCTGTCAGCAGTTGTTTTAGATCTTGGATCTATCTCAATTTCTTGTTCAGAAACTTTAACTTCTTTTATATTATCAAGTTTTTCCATTTTTTCTCCTTGGTTTACGTATTTCTAACCTTTTTTTAAGGTTTTGTCATTTTTTTTATTATTTATTCGTCACCTCTTCTCATAATTGAAATATTAGGCATCATACTACCTTGATTTTTCATCATTGAGTCAGTGCTTGGAAGAGTTTTACTTAAAATTGTTTTTTCAATTGAAGTATCAGCTCTTAAATTTGCTAATTCTTCGTTCTGTTCAAGTTTTTCCTCTTGATTTGATTGATTCATCATTGCTTTCATCTTATCTAGATTCATTTTCTCTTCAGATTCTTTTGCTTTTCTATCATTTTCCATTGCTCTAAGGTCTAATTCTCTTGCTCTTAGTTTAGCAATAGGATCATTGTCAAATTGTGAAGTAATTTTTTGTTCTTCCTTCATAAATTCTTCCATCATCTCAGCAATCAATACAGCTTTTCTAGATTCAATTTTTTCTTGTAACATTTTTGCTTGAATTTGCATCTGTTGAGCCATTTGTGGGTTCTGTTGCATAGCTTGTTGCATCTGTTGTAACTGAACTAGCTCATCTCTAAACTCAACTTCAATTTGTTCTTGAGCCATTAAACTAATATGTTCAAAAATATTTTTTTCTAATGAAGCCATAATCATTGGATTGTTTCTAGCAATGTTAGTTCCCATAAAGTTTAAATGTGCTGTCATATGTGCTCTGTGATCTTGTCCTGGGAAAGCTTGAAACTGTTTACCACCTAATGCATCAATATGTTCTAATGCTGGATCTTTAGGCATAGGTTGCATTGGTTTAACTAGCACTTGATCAATATTTTTAATACCTAAAGCTTCATACATATTTCTATATGCAGAATACATATTATGCATTTGCGGATTAGATTGTGCCAGTTGGAGTTCAGTTTGCGCAAGTGAAATACGCTGTGTTTGTGAGAAAATGTTAGGGTCAGCAACTGGCAATATATCTACTCGATCATCAAAGTCAGATTGTTTAATCATTTTTTGACCCCCAACTACATCATACGGATATTCCGGTGGTAGATATAACTTGAATACTCTAGCTAAAATTCTAAATTCATTTTTAAGAGCTGAGTAAATTCTTTTGTGAATAGCTGACATAGTTCTTGAACCACGTTCTAATAAAGCAACTGTTGTTCCAACTGCTGCTTGTTGATTGCCATCACCAACTTGTAAATCTGCAATTGATGCAAACCTTTGACCCGCTTGAACTACAATACCCATCAAACTTAATAAAGTCTGTGATGGTTCTTTAAACGGAAGCATCATAAATGAATCTCTTAAATTTCCACCAGGTGCATCTACATCTCTAAATTCACCAGGTTGAATTGATTGTGCATCATCTCTAATTCTAATACCACGCATTTTAAATCCAGCGGGTAAATTAGATAATGTTCCTGCATCTAACAATTGTCTTAATGCAGTTGTAGCAGTACGTGACAATCCACCAATCATGTGAATTAAACCAAAACCATAAAAACCTAAACCAGGTAAAAATTTAAAATGAACAAAATATTGTATCTTAGTTTTCTTAGGATCACCTATTTCATAATTTCTTCTAACAGATAAAATCTCATGAGACCCTTCTACTAAAGTTACAATGTAAGGTATTTTAATTCCTGAGGGCTCACCAGTCTCTTGATTCATATCTTCAAAACCTTCTAGATCTAAATCAACATGACACTCTAATAAAGTAAATACATCTTCGTCTCTTGTTTTTGAAACTCCTTCAAGTTCTCTTTCTTTTTTCTCAACATCAGTTTCTTTGTCTTGTGGTTTTCCCACATCAACATCTTTGTAGAAACCTGCTACTTGTTGTTTTCTTAATTCGTTTTCTGAAATTTTTACACGATGAATAATTGCTTCCGCATCATCTAATGAGGTAGCTGTGTACGGAACAATTAAATCATCTGCAGGTACAAATTTTGATACAGCCCTTTGTTCCATATCATCAAAGTACACTTTCTTAAAAGCGGAACCAGCTAATGGCAAATTAAATAACATTTGATCAAACTCAGGTTCATACTCTTTCATTTTCTCCATGATCTCGTAGTTCATGAAATCTTTAACTCTACCTGCTTGATCTGTTTTCTCAGATGTTGGTACTCCTAACACTTGAGTTCTAACTGGACCATCTGCTGGTAATAATTCTTTATAGGCTAATGCTTGAAACTGTGTAACCGCTTCAGCTAAAACTGGATGTGTTGCACCTGATGCACCACTGAATGGTTCTGTTCTATTATCATATTTAAAACCTAATAAATCTAAACCTGTCGTATAAGTTTTTTCCCAATCTTTTCTAGATGCAGAATAATCCATATACTTAGAATTTAAATCTGATGCTAATGGGGCTAATACATCATCTGGTAAAAACTCTGCTAAGTTTGCATAATGCTCGTCACCACCTTCAGGAGATGCAGCTTGTGGATCTAAATTAATATCAACGGATCCATCTTCGTTTTCTGAAACTTCTATATCATCAGGTGATGATAACTCTTCCTGAACTTCCTCAGTTAAAGTTTCTTGAATTTCTTCTTCACCTGGTAACTCAAGTTCTTTTCGAGGCTCGTTTGGAAGCGCTTTGTCTATATCTGCCATTATATTTTTTCTCCGTATGTTTTACTTCTTTAACAGTATTATAGGAAACATTCAAGCCCTGACTCTGGGGCCCTGATTCCGGAGGCACTGTTGTAGTTAACCTTTTAATCATTTGATGAGTTTGCTTCTCTATTTAATTCCTTCATTGCTAATTTAAAAGCTTCTCCAAAATCAAGACCTTCAGCATCCATAATTTCTATAACTTTATCCCTTATTTTTCCAGTGTCCGGAGAACCTTCATTGTAATTAACTCTACCGCCTTGATTAAACTTTTTAAAATACTCTTCTGCAAATGTATCTATATCCATACCAGTTGCATCCTTGCCTCCGGCTTTAATATACGCTTCTGTAACCATTGCATTATATGCAGTGTCACCACCATCTAGAAAACCTATTCTACCTCCATTAGCATACTTATTAAGTTCATCTTTATATTCTTTTATCTTATCTGATGCCATGATTCCGGTATCACCAAATAAAGGTTGAATTATTTCCATATATTCTTTTTCTGAGAGCTCACCATTGTCATAAGCTTTTTTAGAAAACTCACCAACTAAATTTACATATGTTTTAGGACTGAATTGATTAGCTGCTGCTTTTGTATTCAGCATATCTAAAATTTTAGTAAATTGTTTTGGTTTAGGTTTGGGAAGAATATCAGGCATTACAGAACTCCTGCAATACCGCCTTTAGCTCTTTTTACTTTATCTTCTTCTGCTTTTTTAAGCATTTTTTTTAATTCTTCCATACTCATATTTCTTTGAGATGGTGGATAATTTTCTGGATTATATTTTCTATCTAATAATTCTTCTTTTATTTTATAGTATTCATCTTCTGCTTTAGTATCTACTAAATCCATAAAGTTGTATTTCTTTTTAATTGCATCTGGATAATCTTTTTCCATTCTGCTTAAACGTTCTGGAATTTTATCTTCACCTTTAAATTTTTTACCAAGAGCTTCTAATGTAACTGCTTCTTTTATAAAAGGATCAGCTTTTGATTTAAGACTTTTAAGTAGAGCTTCTATTTCAGAAGATTCAGGAGTACCCATACCATATTTCATACGGCCACCATTCATTGCCATCTGTCTATCTTGCATGGCTTTTTTTCTTGTAAAATATTGTCTTGCATAATCGTCAAATGAACCTTTGAAACCATTTTTGACTGCATCTAAAAATTCTTCATATACTGTGCCTAGTTCTAATTGTAGTTCGTCTTCACTAGGTTCTGACGCCAACTTAATAGATGGTGCACCTCTATCTAGAGATTTGATACCGCCCATATCATCATATTCCTCTGGATCAGGTAAATCTAAATCTTCAGGTGTCTCACCTGCTTCAATTGCTCTAAGTGCGTCTTTTAATGCTTGATCATCTATTGCCATAATCTCTTAATAATACACTTTTGGAGTTCTTTGTAAAGGCTCATCTTCATAATCTTCTGGGTGTTGAATAAGTCCACCTTGTCTAAATCTCATAACAGCCTGGGTCATAGAATCGACCAAGTCATCATGATCTCCATAAGGAAAAGCAGCGCACTCTTCAATAACTTCTTGAGCAAATTCCATTTCAGTTGGTGCATATATACGACCTGATTCAAATAATGGAGAGACACTATTTACTCTAGTGTGTTTATCATTACCTCTTGATGGTGTAAAATTGATTACTGGAATTCCAGCTTTTCTTAACTCATATGTTAATGGTAGCCCTGATGCCTTACCCTCAATTATAACTGTTTCTGGATTCCAGTAGCCGTATTGATCTAATGCAATACGTCTTAATTCCGGGAACTCGTATCTACCCTTCAATGCATCCAGCAACATGAGACAGGGACCGCTATCTTCGGTTGGGTGAAAAACTCCCCAAGTAGTAATAGCAGAATAGTCAGCAGATTCTTTTTTCATAAATGCTGTATCATAAGATTGTATAACATGTTGTAATGCAGGAAGTTCTTTCTCCCAGGGTTGCCACCATTCACGTTTTATTAATGCACCTTCTTCACCAGTTGGATTTTGCATGTATTGTGCATTCCATTTTGCAAGTGGAATAGAAGCTCTAACTCCTTCTAAATCTTTTATGTTCCAATATTCAGGCCATAATGGTTTACCTGATGGCATGATAGCAGGGAATTGAATTACTTCCCATTGATCTGCTTTAGGTTCTTTTTGTGCTTTAATTAATCTACCTGCAAGATCTTTTTCATTCCATCTTGTCATTACAATAATAATTGTTCCACCAGGTTGAAGACGTTGTCTAGGTCCTGATGTGTACCATTCATAAGTTCTATCTAAAGCTTGTGCATTCATTGCATCTTGCTCAGTATGGGGATCATCAATAATTAGAAGATCAGCACCACGACCTGTAATTGCAGAACCAACACCGGCAGCATAATATTCTCCACCTTGTTGGGTTTCCCATTTACCGGCAGCCTGACTATCTTCTTTTAATCTTGTTTGAAAAACTTCTTTATATTCTGGAGTATCCATTAAAGCTTTTGCCTTACGACCAAACCTTACAGATAATTCAGTTGTGTTAGTTGATTGGATAATTTTTAATTTAGGATTTCTACCTACCATCCATGCAGGTAACAAGTAAGATGCAAATTCAGATTTAGTATGTCTAGGTGCCATATTAATAATAACACGTTTTGTTTTACCATTTGCTATATCATTAAATTTTTTAGCTACATCTTTATGGTGTCTACCTTCTATAAAATCAGGCCAAACATGTTTAACAAAAGCCATGAAATCATTTTTAATGTCGGTTTGTTTTTTCTTATCTTTCCATTTAGCCATGTAAAGAGCTAATTGTCTTTTTATATCAGGTGGTAACTTTTCAAATTTTTTTAATTTCTCTATGTCCATAAGTGCATTTGAAAAAAAATTTTGCAAAATTTTTTCAGGTATGTTTTTAAATAAAGCAAAAGTATTTTAGCCTTACTTATTTATAAAAGCTTATATATTATACAGTATATAGAGACTCCTTTTTTTTACAAGTGATTTTAAGATACAAGAAAGTTCAAAGTTTGAATAGGTCTTGGTACCTCTATCGAGACGAGCGAGCGAAGCGAGCGAGTCGAGACGCGAAGCGGCGAGCAATCGGGGGGGGGGGGGGGGGGGGGAGGGAGTGAGTGAGTTCGTTCTAATGCCTGCGGCATTTTGTCGCATGCGACATATTGTCGCATGTGACATTCTTTCTTATTAACTACTAGGAGGAGTAGTTCTGTTTATGCACAATCATTGCAATATCTTTTATCACTTGACGACCTATTGTCGCCCTTGATGTATTCTCCACAACATCTACAATGTGTAAATTCATCTTGTGGTTTTGAATTATCTTTTTTCATATTTCTCCTTTTTGTTAATAATCGTAGTATAGCACAATGGCAACTGTGTTGCCATTGTACATAGTGTCGCAGTTAGTCTAGTAATACCATATATGCTTCAGCATTATTTTTTCTGAAATGATCAATACCTTTTCTTACTTTGTCCCATAATTTAGAATGACCATCAAAGCCAACTTTTTTATCTTCTAATGTTGCAAGATATTCATAATAAAATATTGAATCATGAATTTTTGCTTCTTCTCTTGTTAGCATAATAGATTCTCCAGAAAATCTATTTTGTCGTTCATGTGTTTTTTGTTCTGTCATATTTCTCCTTTTTGTTAATTGCCCTAGTATAGCACAATGGTAGCTAGGCTACCATTGTCAATATTGTCGCACTTGTATTTTCTTTGATATACTTTTTTAAGTATTTCATACATTGTTTTTTATTTAACAAATATCCGTCCATTGTAGATTTCATTAATGGGCATTTTTCATCATGTCCAAAGCCTGTTACAGCATGTACGATTTCATGGTACACAATATTTCTTAATGCGTCTTGACTCATGTCAACTGCTCTTTTTGTAATCCAAATTTGTTTTTTGCTTAATTTAGCTACACCTAAAACATTGTGATTTCTAGCCTCGCCAATTCTCACTTCAATTCTAGGAAAAGATAAAAATTCTTTTTTTACTTCATAAATTAAATTAATTACTTGTCTTCTTAATTTATAAACTTCGTCATTCATTTTAAAGTTTTTTATTTGTGCTACTTTCATATTTCTCCTTTTTGTTAATATAAAAGTATAATAACACAATGGCGTATTAAACGCCATTGTGCATAGTGTCGCATTTAAACTGCGTCTTTATATGTTCTTTGCTCGTCTGTATCTCTCTTTAATTTTTCAATCAACTTTATTATTTCTGGTACTCCCATATCCTCATTCATTAAACTATGAGAATCGCATTGGTTAGTTTCAGGGTGGTACACATTTGTTTTTCTGCAAGTTTCTAAATGTGAATTTAGACTGTCAATTAAATTTAATCTTGTTGCGTGGTAGTGTATCCATTTATTTTTCATATTTCTCCTTTTTGTTAATAATCTTATAATAGCACAATGGCTCGTTAAGAGCCATTGTACATAGTGTCGCAGTTATTTCCAAAGATCGCCAGATATATCATCTGCCTCTCTTAATTTTTGTTTAGCTAAATCATTGTCCCATTGTGCAGTAATACGAGCCTTGCTATCGTCCATATCTTTTTTTACTAATCGCAAAATCTCATCTAATGTATCTGCAATTCTAATTAATGGGTTGATTGATCTGTCTTTTATTTCGTCGTTCATATTTCTCCTTTTGGTTAATAGGTGCATGATACCAGA
>Ga0206131_10005019_pt1 | contig 14191 bp, 9 predicted proteins | sample Helgoland_Spring_FD_148636 | JGI IMG/M metagenome (GOLD analysis project Ga0206131, IMG submission 148636) | Pelagic subsurface seawater microbial communities from Kabeltonne, Helgoland, North Sea - Helgoland_Spring_Bloom_20160517_1 | ecosystem: Environmental > Aquatic > Marine > Epipelagic ...
TTTATCTTATTTTATCTTATTTTATCTTATTTTATCTTATTTTATCTTATTTTATATTTTTTATCTTATTTTATCTTATTTTATATTTTTTATCTTATTTTATATTCTTTACAATATTTTTAATATAAAAATGAGATTATATTATGTGTATGTTATATTAATAATTTATTAATAATTTGTTGTTAATTATTTTAATTTTATCTTGCGTTTGAGCTTTACCACCCCGCGCTTAACTACCTTTAATTCTGCCTTCATTTTTCTTAATTTTTGCTGACTTTGTATAGATACATCATTTGCCTTTTCCATTTGTATTTTAAATACATTACTAGCATCTACATTTCGCACCTTTTTAAATATAAAGTAATTGTTTAAGAACGATACCTTTTTTTCATAATCACTCATTTCTAGTGCTGTACCTATTTTTTTAACATGCAACTTTTTTTTATCTACATGATTTTGCATTTTAGCAAATAACCGTTGAAACGAGTCAATACCAGTAAATACACCAAATTCTTTACATTCTGTAGGTCCAATTACTTCAAATCCATATAATTGTAATACTTCTTTAAAATAATCAAAGTTCACCAGATATTCTGGAAACATTTTATTAATGGATTCTTGATATACATCGACTCTTAATCCAACGCCATTCATATCGGATGGAAAAGTTTCATTGGCATACATTTTTTTTATTTCCCATACTTTTTCACCTTCTTCAACTATAAACTCGCTTTCTTGATAGGATTTACCTTGTAACATATTAAATACTTTTCTACCATCATAACAAGTTCCTACGAAATACCCGTTTATCTTACAATTTTCAGATATATTTCTAAGATACTCATTTAATATTTCAATATTTTCAAAGAAGTAATGGGTTGAAAACATATTAGATACTATATCAAATCCATCACGACCAATACCGTGGTTTTGATATGCTACTTTACCCAATATACCTTGATCTTTACTACCTTGTCCTACAACTGCCTTCATTAATAATTTACTTTTTGCGTCTATCACACCATCTCCATTGCGCAAGTTCATACCACTATTGCCATTAATAAACAAACATGTCGGTGCATTTTTATACTTGCCTTTATATGTTAAATATCGGGCACAAGCACCATCTTTTCTATTTTCTAGATTCATCTTCGACAAATCAATACCTAACACAAAGTTTAAATTGCCTTGATGCCATTTATATAAATCACCACCTCTACCAACCGACATATCAATAAGCGTTTCTTTGTTTTTACAAGCATTTGTTAATAACAAGTATTTTACATATTTATTGTGAAAATCACGCAAACCTTGTGTGGTAGTTGTTTTATTGGTTTGTTTATAATACACTTCATTATTTTCCAAATCAAATTCTCCTTCACCACTCATCATTTTCTGCGTAATAGGATTATGAATGGATTTCCATACGCCATTCGCTACATGATATGCGTTTCCATAATTAGGATTACCGCTTCGATAATCTGCTGTTTTATCGTGTCTAACTCGAATAGGCACCCATTGAGCATACTTATCATTTTCTTTCACATATTTAAATTCTACTATGGTTTTGTCTTCAAATGTTTCGCTTTTATCTTCAATAAACATTTCTCCACTAACAAGTGGTATATTACATAAGTGAACATCGAAATCCGGACTGGGTTCTGTAGGAAAGAATGGAACGGGCTTATAAGTTTCTTCATCATATCGAATTGGTTCTGGATAATTACCATCGATTACATCTTGACATGGATTTACAAACCCATGCTGACTAATATTAAACCCAACTCTTAATTCGATTGTTTTATATTGCATTATACTTGTGCCAGAAGTCATATTATTTCCATCTTGAAACAAATGATTTATGTTGTCTTTACCTGTTTCTGTTTTTTTGGTAATAACCAAGAAATCAACGGTATTGAATTCAGGTGGTTTCCATTTAAAACTATGTTTCCATGTTTTTTTGTGCTCTAATACTCCTAACTTACTGCTGCCAACTGATTTATCAATTGGAGTAAATATAAGACCGTCTGTTTCATACTCAAACATAGTTCCATTTTCCATACCCAATAACAACTTTTTACATGATTGAAATATACTTATGGATTTGTTTTTATCATAAATATTTGAATAAAAGGTTTTTGCTTTTATTTTCATAGACGGCGTTTTGTCTTTTATAATTGACAATATATCCATTTTTTTTACAACCTCTTTTAATAACCTTAATCTTGAAATTCCTTTATCATATTTCGTATCATCAAATATAAGATTATCTATGTATTCAAGTGGATAATACCTTACATCTTCTTTATTTTTAAAGTAAATATCAAAACACATATACAAATTTAAGAAGTGTCCATGTTTATCATGCACAACATGTTCGCCATCCAATACACTATTGTAATACGCATTATCTTTTGTTAATAACCCTGTAAATTGAATATTCATATTGATGTCAATCATATATATTTTTCCTTTTTGCCCAATATACAACAGTTTTCTGATACCATCCGCCTTATCAGTTACCGTATAAGGCGTATGGATATTAGGAATGTTTAAATCGGTTATGTTTGGTGCTGCGTTTTCCATTTCCAATGTTATTGAAGAAGGACCTATGAAATTTTTTCTATTTTTTCTCATTTTATGACCTCTATTATCATTTGCAAACAACGACTCGTTTTTACTATTACCGGTCATTTTTACGAAATTATATAAAACGGCTTTTTGTTCCGTATAAGAGATCGGGAAATTGGTTTGTTGTAATCCAGATAAAACCAGTTTTATAACACTATTTAACTGTTTTTTTAAGTCTAAATGCGTCATTGATTTGGCATATGGGTTTACTAATTCGATTTCGATTTCATATTGTTCTTCGTTTTTAAAGACATGGGATTTTTGTATTGTAGATTCCGGTATGTATTTTCTATTTCTATAATCCCATTTTGAAGTTTTAACGATACTCAAGTCAAATTTAAGTGGATTACCGATTCCTTGTTTTTCAAATGTAAATCGTTTTATCAATCGGTATGTTTTTTTTGTGCTGTTCCAAGTATCTAACATTCGTCTAACTAAAGGATGTGAATAAGTCATTTTTGTTTCTGTTTTGTAATTTACACGAAATTCAAAATCCATACTGTCTAGCGGAGTAACTCTTTCGCCACCAGTCGTTTCTTTTGCTTTTTTTTGTATAAAAGTTATGTAAGGTTCCGGTATCTCTAAATTAAACACATTTTTTAAACAATATTTTTTGATATTCATTAATCCTTTTATTTCAGTTCTAATATTGGACGTCCGAAGTAGACCGGTTTGTTCATCTAAAAATTCATTTTGTATATTTAAATGATATTGGCCATTGGGAAATTGACATGCATAATTATTTAATTTAAGTTTTTTTATAACATTATCAAAATGTGTGCGCGTAATTTTATTTGAGCGATTTGTTCCAAAACGCAATTCTAACTCATCTGTTTGATCTTTTGATAGTGTATACTTTTTTAAATATTCAGTGAAACTGGTTGAAAAGGTTGGTTCGCTCATTAATATATATAAAATATATATAAATTTTAATATAAATTTGTTATTAAAATAATAATAATAAATTTATCATATCAATTTTACATACTCACATAACCATACAAATATACAACCATACAACCATACACCCATACAAATATACAAATATACAACCATACAACTACATAACGTGTTGTTTAATTTTTTCATATAATTCGTTTTTCGTATAACTTTTCGTTTCATTTTTCATTGTATCAATATTCATCAACTTACATATTTCTTTTATTTCCCCTACTTTATAACTACCAACCGCCCGTAACGGTTTAGTGATAGATTCGATGACCCATTTATTTTTTTTAAATGATTCTATGTTATCTTTGGTTATCTTTTCTTTAACATATAGCCCATACTTATTATTTCTTTTATTAATCATAATATATTCTGTATTGAAATCATCGATATATTCATAATACATATAGTTGTCAATGTAAATAACATTGTATTTATGCACCAAACAAATAAAAACAAACAAACCAAGTCCAATTCCATCATCATCTAACAAACACTCCTCTAACTTAGTTCTATTTAATTTCAATGACTTAAGTAATAATTTATTGTTTCTGATACAACTAACATATTCAAACTTTCTATTAATTTCATAGTTATATAAATTATTTTTATTGATTTCATACTCTTGAACACCATAATGATGTGAAATCCAGCACCAAAACAAAGTATCTTTACATTCCAATGGTGGATAATAATAATCAGCTTTTCTTTTTGTTATTATGACATCAGGTTCTGGCTGGTTTACACGCGGCGGAGTCTCCACAATACATACATTATCAATTATATTTTTATTTGTTAGCGAATATTTATTAAGTTTCATCAATAAATCTTCTATATCGTGTTGCGATGTTAAATTCGTATTGTGATGCTGCGTTCTATTCTGGTCGCGCTTATGTGAATTGTGCTGATTTGAATTGTGCTGATTTGAATTGTGCTGATTTGAATTGTGCTGATTTGAATTGTACTGATTTGAATTGTATTTCTTATGGAAGCGTGTGTTTGATGGCATGTCGTGATAAATTATATATTGAAATGGGTTTATGTTGTTTTGTTAAAATATTCCTTTTCAAACCCTTCTTGTGCGGTTTCAATCGTAGATAATATTTTCTCTTGTTCATCTATGTATTTTAAATATTTTTCAATCTCATCTACCACACGATTGGGTAATTTATTTAAAGATAAAAAAATACCGTTGTTATTTTCTGAAAAATTAATGTCATGTTTAATAATTATTTCCAATATTTTTTCATGATGCTCTGAACTTTTAGTATCAATAACCTTTTTTAATTGTTTTAGTTTTTCCACCGAATACTTTACATTTTCAATTGGCGCGGGTGTAGCCGTTTCTGCAATATTCATACTAATCATATAATCTTAAAAGTAAAAAAATGTTTATATTATTTTAATATTTACAATTATTTGTGATGACGTCTTTTAACGATATACAGCCGGGTTAACGATTTACCGTGTGTTTTAATTATTTTACATTTTTTTTTGTATGCGTCCGCTTATTTTTTTTAGTTCCATGCAATTCACCAATTATAGATATATTTTCATCATTTAATTTATATCGTATACCAATAACCTTTGCCACTATGGTATCTCCTTCTTTTACCTTATTAAACTCTTCATTTTTTAAATTATTTTCTCTAGCAATAAACATTACTAGCGGAGTTTCATCTTCTTTATAGTAAACACATCGAATACCGGCTCGCGTAACATTTTTTACAGCACATTTTATTTTCATGTTTTCTACTGGATGACATACTAAACATTCAAACGATACATCAAATACAATTGTATTACCTTGTATATTGCCGGAACTATGTGATATAATACTTATTGAATTTGTTTTAATATAACCTTCTTTACAACATTTACCTTCGTATTCTTCTTTCAACAAAGTAAGTATATGATCTTTTAAATAACTATTTATGTGTTTAAAATCGACATGTATCTTTCTTACCAAGATTGCTTTAATATAAATCGAGCCTTTTTTTATTGTTTTTGAAGGATTCATTATATAGTATCAATACAAATTTTTATATTAATACTGTAATAATATTATTAATTCAATTTATTAATTGAATTAATTAATTAGTGACATTAATCAAAAAGGCGGTATTACCATCTTTGTCTAATTTACCGGATTTTTCATCTGGTAAACTGGGGAGCAACGATACATCATATAAAATACTTTCCAGTAAAGTATAGTTGTATTTTTCACCGTATTTATATGTTAAATGATATGAATACATCATTATTGTATTACAAATATCTTTTGCCGTATATTTTTTATCATCTTTCTTTGTTATTTTTTCTTTACTACTTTCTTTGTTTAAATATTCCGTTAAAATGGCTTCTAATTGTTCCATAATTTTCTGCAATTTTGATTTTTCTTGGCCCACACTACATTGTTTTCCAGTACTTTTTGTTTTCTCTCCCAATTCTTTTATTTTACTAACCACACGCCCGTTTTTAAATTTATTGTAAAAATGAATGTTTTTTTCTTTACCTGGAATAACCCATTTACTTTTCCAATCAACAACCTTATACCTTTTGATCAAAAGCTTGGTTAATGCGGTGATTTCTGTTGTATTTTCAACCCATTTATCTTTTTTCTGCTCTACATAAAAACTGTAGCTTCTTAATGTATTTGTTTCATTTGGAATTGCTAAAACATATTTATCATCTTTTTTACCAATACTATATCTGTCAAAATAGTTATTAATTATATTTTTAACTTCAACATTACTTATCGAGTTGTATGATTTTAATATTCTTTTTTTAGATTGATACGGTAATTCTTCTATGTAATGATATATAACATACCTAATCATATATTTTTTATCAATACCTAATTGTTTGTTTATACTAGAGATTACCTTTTTATATCCTTGCATTTCTATTTTGTTTAAAGGTGGTGTCGATAAATCAGCATCCGTTAAAAAATCATATATTTTCTCAATCTCTTCTAATATTGAAGTATCATTTTCCTTTTTTTTATATACCATTTTAGGTATGCTCATCGTAATTTTATCATTTTCATATTCAACCGGTGTTTTTCTATTAAATAACGATATTTGCTTATTATACAATTCAATTGGTTGATACATATAATAATCACCAATATTTACCAATTTACCTTGTCTTCCAAGAAGGTCTTTAATGAATTCGTTTTCATTATTAATAAGCATGTCAAGCGCAATATAAATTTCCTCATCTGAATACTTTTTGTATTGATTAATTAACAAAAACAATTGTCGTTTATGCAATACATAATTGTTTGAAAAAATAAAGCGTATTTTCTTAAGCAAGACATCTAAATTTAACACTATAAAATAATCGTTGTATGTTGATTTATCTGATGCCGATTCATTAAATTCACCATCGTTATCTAACAAACAAGTATAATTACATTTACCTACTTCACACGCAAAACTATAGTCTTTTGCCCTAACATCAAAATCTTTAATTGTTGTTCCACTTGATAATTCTATTTCAACATTGTTTTCATACTGATTTAATTGTTGCTTGTTTAACACACAGTCTATTGCGTTTTGCTTAAGGATTTCTGCTATTTCATTTATTTTCATTGCCTTTCTTTCTGCTAAACGATACATATACATGTCTATTGCCTCTGTTTCGTTTTCATCGTTTAGTTGCGTTCCATACAAAAATATTTCCACATTTCTTTCCTTAAAAGGCAGGGCACAATGACTTAAATTACGCACCGCGCGCCCAATTGTTTGGTTTGTTCTATTTAAGTTATACCATGGTTCCATTAAATGCATTTGTCTTATATTTTTAAAATCCAATCCTTCTGAACCCGCTCTTGAAATAATGACTACTTTTACTTCTTGTCCATATTTGTTATTGCGACTTGTAACTTGATTAAGTTCAAATTTATTATTGGGAGAGATAGTTGGGTCACCCGTTATCATTGCATATTTTCCAAAAAACCCCTTACCGTTGCGATGTTTAAACTTTAATCGTTTAGTAGATGGTTTGGTTTTAAACAAATTATTACCACTTGAACGATCAAAGCCAATTTCTTCAAGTGCCAATGCCAAAGGAACACAACCACCTTCTATAAACTGTGAATAAATCATCACAATTCCTTTCGATTTCTTTACTTCAGATAAAATTGTGTGTATTTTTTTACTATAAGTTTTAATTTTTTCTTCTGAAAATATTCTACCAAACTGACTTAGCGTAGCATCTCGATATTGATAATCTTTTTTACTTTTTCCTCGTTTCATTAATCGCATCAATCCATCACTTCCATACATTTTTTCAATAGAGGCAGCTGTAATTTTAGAAACACCTTCCAGTGCTTCAGTTGGATAAACCATGTTTAGTATTTGCAACGGTCCATCAATAATAGTATACTGTATTCCTTCATTTTTCTTTTTTAAAATAGGATTATCCGATTTTAATTTTTCAATAAGAACATTATATGCTTTTTCTTGTATTGTTCCTCCAATGTTTGTAATAAACAAATCTAAATGTTGTATAGGAATATCTATCTTTAAATCATTTATTTGATGAGATGGATAAGACCAACTTTTATTTTTGCTTAATATTTTCAATGATTCATCTCTCCCACTTGTTTCCGGTAAAATGTGGAAAGGAAACATGAATGGATTGTTTCCCTTTACATAACTAAAATATCCCGTGCTTTTTTGTATTAATAACTCTTTGCCTACTTCTTTACCAGATTTATCGACGCGTAAGTTGCCTTTTTTATCAAACAAATCCTTTTCTTTTAACATATACCGACCATCGTTTAAATTCATTAAATTTAACAACCACACAATCTCTCGATGATCATTATACATAGGTGTAGCAGTCAATAATATAAGTTTGGTATTTTTCGCGTATTTAACTAAATTTAAAAAATGCTCGGATGTTCGTTTCATAATATCGCCGGTTCTAATGTTATGAACTTCATCAATTACTATAACACGATTGGAAAATTCACTTTCAATAATTTCAATCTTTGATTTATCCGTTAAATCTTTGTCTGTTAACCGTATTGCTGCTTTTTTTATAATATTTGTAATGTAATTTGAAAACTTTTCATAGCCCATAAACTGGTACCAATTTTTTATAATTTTATTAATTTGCTTAATCACTTTTTCACGAGGAATGTTTTTAGTAAACATAGGGTTTATTTCTTCTATAAACTTATTGCCAGTGCATGCCTTAATATTCCAATACCCATCTATTTTTTCCAGCTTTCTAGGATCAAACAACTGTAATTTATAATTTTCTTGGACGACTGGACTTGCTATAATAACGATTTTTTTATTATATCCCATTAATTTCATATATTTTCTAGTTTCCTCGCATATTGAAATAGAAGAACATGTTTTACCGGTTCCTAATCCATGATATAAAAGCAAACTATTGTATGGTGTTTCAAATGATAAAAAGTTTCTTACAAACTGTTGATGATTGGATAATTCAAAATCAGTTGCTGCACATAATTTATCAGAGATTGCTTCTATATTTTTATAATCTTCTTTGGAATATCCGTTTATTTTTGTAGTTGAAAATTCACGCTTTAATGTTATTTTTTTATTAAAGTCACCTGACTCAATATGTGGATATAGATTTTCTTCCATTATTAATATAATATAATATTAGATTAAACTATTAAAATCATAACATATTATGTCGCAACCATAATATATTATACATCATCGTAGTGTTCTGTTAACACCTCATTTACCTTTTTAAAAATATCAATTAATTCACTATTATACGGTCGTATATGTTTTAAAGCTTTTTCATAAGTCATCCACTTCATATTACTAATTTCAGTTTTCTGAAAATTATGCGAATTATCAAAATCTTTCATATAAGCTAAATAATACTTATGTTTATACGACTTGTAATTTGAACCCATAAATGTTTCTTCGTATGGAATTACATTTAGTATTATGTCTATTTTTGTATGTGATATACCTGTTTCTTCTTCAAATTCTCGTTTACCACAATCTACATCCGATTCATGATATTCCCGCCTTCCCTTTGGAAATCCCCATTCTGGTTCAGTCCATGTAGTTGTGCTTTTTTCAATTAATTGTCGTAGTTTATAATATTCCGAATCATAGTTATTAACACCATCCATGATATGATTAAATTTTGATTTGGAAATCTTACCTTCTGTTGAATATTTTGAATTTACAAAATCACCCCATAACTCATACCATAATTCGTCAAATGATTTAGTTAATAAATTGTTTTTTTCCTGTATTGTCATTTCATCAATTAAATTAATGATATATGATTTAAAATACATGGGATACTTTCCTCTCATAAATTCAATATACCCCAATGTATCTTTTCTACAAATTAATAAATATTCTATTTTGCGGTTGCGCTTTCTAAAACAAATAATCCCAGAACTAGTGATTGGTTTTTTACACGATCTGAAATGATGTCCCATTTTTCCACAATTAGTACAAAACACATTTTTTATTTGATTTACATTTACTTTATTAACTATATTCATAACTTCTATATGTAAAAATAAAATTATTTTTATATCATTTCCTATATAAATGAGTTTTAATAAGGAAGTATGGATGCCTTATATTCATTTTACAATGCAGACAATCGCTTTAAATTATCCAAAGCATCCAAATGATGTTACAAAAAAAAAATATTATGATTTTATTCAAAACTTACCACTTTTTATACCAATGAAGCCCTTTGGCAACGATTTTATTAAATTAATAGATGATTATCCAGTGACACCTTATTTAGATTCTAGATTGTCGTTTATGAAATGGGTTAACTACATATTTAATAAAATATACAAACAAAACAATATGAAAACAGACGATTTACAAACTGCTTTAGAAAAATATTATGATAAATATAAACCTTCCAAAGAACAAGACAAAGATTATTATAAACTAAAAAAGAAAATGATACAAATAGGTGTTGTAATAAGTGTAATTGCCGTGATTACTTATTTGTATAAAAAGTAAGATATTCTAATTTAATTAATTTTGGGTATGATTCATGTTTATGATTCATGTTTATGATTCATGTTTATGGTTATGTTTATATTTATATTTATATTTATATTTATATAATGGGAATAGAAAAATGGGTTTTTATTTTAACCATTTTATTAATAGTTGATACTTATCATGATGGGGCTTATTCTAAATGGTTTTTAACACAGAAAAAATATTTTAAAATTGCCAGTATTGGGTTTATTGGGTTAAGTTTGTATGTTTTTATTAAAAAATATCCGATTTCTTCACAAAAATTACTACTGCACGGCTCCAATGTAATTCGATATTTACCAATCGATCATAACACACGAGATATGATTACCCCTATATTTGATTTAACGAATTCCAATAAAATAATTGAAAATTTAACAAGCACACCACAACAAAAGCGAATGATAAACTCTGGGTTTGGAACTAATAAACGCAGTGTAAGTGAAACTAAGAAAAAATATGTAGCATCACAGCAAAATTGGATGTGTCAATATTGTGGAGAACAATTAGATGCAACATTTGAGGTAGATCACCAGGTTGATTTACAATATGGTGGCTCAAATCATGTAAGTAATTTAGCGGCGGTGTGTAGAAAATGCCACGCACAAAAAGGTATGATGAATAAGTTACAGTGAACCGGTATTTTATATATTATTTAATATAAATAATATATAAAATATATAAATACAATGTCTAGTAATAATGATAAAAAATATAATGAAATGATGAAAAATGAAGAAAAACTACAACAAAAAAAAACTACAGGTATTATTGTAGGTGTTATATCGGGCGTTGTTTTGCTAGTTCTTGTATATAGATATGGAGTTGCAAAAGTAAAAGATAAACTAACTGAAACAATTACAAAAGTGTTGGGTTTTTTAACAAGTGTAAAAAATAATATTAAAGAAAAATGGGATAAAATACGACCCCATATTAATGGATTGACTTCTGTTATGGTATTGGTTGCTTTAACCGTGGGTGTACTTTTAATTTACACAATTGTAAATATGGCAAATAACCCGTATAGTGAATGGAATACACGCGCAATGTGGATAATAGGAATATTAAGTATATTGGTTGGTATATTTTTTAGAATACGATATACAAATCCAGAAAAGTTTACTGTTGACAGCACATTTGGTAGCCAACTCGAAGGTATATTAGATATAATTAAAAGCAACTCTAAGACTGCTGCAGTTATATCGTCAATTATATTGGCAATTATAATATTTGCGTTGATTACATTATCAAGTGATAAGGCATTTATAACTTCATCTTCGTTTGTATTTGGATTTATATTGATAGGAATAATGTTCGCAGCATACGCACTTATAACAAATAGTGAATTTTACGAAAAAATAAAACAATTTCAACCATTCCACTTGATATTTAATTTGATATTTATTATCCCATGTATTGTTGTTCCTATTATAAATACAATATCTCAGCAAATTAAAAACACTCCTTATTTTGTTTATATTGTATTACTGATTGAAATCGCAATTATTGCTTTGTATTTTTTAATTCCATTTACAGAACGACGGTTTTACTTTAGTTTAAGTAATAAAAAAACAAATAGCGAAGACTTAAACGAAATATTAGAAATGAATCGTAAAGAAAAAGAACGACTAACAAGTAGTGTGTTTAATTTAAAAAAGAGCTTATTTAAAAGATCGAGTAGTCCTAATGTTACATTTATGAATGCACAAGGTGTAAATGATACTTGGGAAGAATTGTTTAGGTTGTATAGTGAAAATGAATCAAATGAAGTTGTAAAAAGTCGTTTAATAGAACTAGAATTATGCACCAATGATCCATCTACCGATTGCGACGAACACATTGAATACATAAAAACTACGCAAAAAGCAATAATAGAATTAGAACAAAAAATAAAAACTATTAAAACAGAAATAGCTCCAGAAGAAGATTTGGGCTTAGCCGGTGAAGGCGATGACTATGATATAAAAGAAATAAAAGACGGTATTGTATTAAAAATGGCGCCCGTTTCTTTAAAAACCGTTACTACACCAACCACAATGGAATCTGTTAATTTATTTACCAACGTGGCCAATCAACCTAATTATTCATATAGTTTATCGTTTTGGATATTTATGCACGCGCAATTAGGCAGTGTTAAGGAATGTAATAATGTAATTGATTTTGATGGGCGACCTCAAATACTTTATTGTCCGGTATATAAAAAAATACCTGTAAATTCAGTTGTTAAATATATGCCACCAACAACAACAAGCGCGAAACCAAAAGCAATCGATGCGACAGTTGTTAAAGTTACACAATTAGGAAATAGAACCTACATTTACGATTTGCAAGATGTTATTAAAACAGACGATAAAGGTAAATTAATCAAATATATAAACATACACGGCTCGAAAATTAAGTATGATTATCCATATAGTGTTTTAAAATTAAAATTAGGAAGTGATCCAAAAACCAGCAAAGAATACGTTATGCCTAATTTAAAAATGCAAAAATGGAACAATATTGTAATAAACTTTATAGACGGAACATATGATTTGTTTGTAAACGGTACTCTTGTGAATAGTTTTCAAGGAGTGATGGAAGAATTTGAGTATAAATCAATAAATATAGGAGAAGATGGTGGCTCAAGTGGTGGTATAGCAAATATTGTTTACTATAAAAACTATTTAACAAAACATAAAATATTAACAAATTACAATTTATTAAAAAATAAAAACCCACCCGTTATAGGTGATTTGCTAAAATATTAAATTTACAACTATTAATTATAATTTACGAAGTATTAATTATAATTTACAACTATTAATTATAAATTACAACTATTAATTATAAATTACAACTATTAATTATAATTTTCTAACTATTAATTATATTATGGACATCAAAAAAATCATTTTTGGAGCAGTTATACTAGTAATATTATATATATTTTACACAACGGTATTTTCAGATAAAAGTAAAAGTAGTTTGGTTAAAATGCATAGCGCATTAGACAATGAAGACACTATACAACACACCAGTTTATATGGAAGTGGAAGCACCGACTATACTTATAGTTTTTGGATTTACATAAATGATTATAATCAAAACTATGGCGAAAAAAAGATGATATTAGAGCGTAAATATTCGCAGACCGCCCAAGGTGTATATTATTTTCCGCAAATATATTTAGGAGAAAATCAAAATGATATTCATTTTAAAATATCAAAACCTGGTGCACCAGTAACCGCTCCATCAGAAGAAGAGTGCGGTAAGAAGAATATGGATTTTGATGTTCCGAGTAGCAAGTGTGTAATTCGTCATCATGAAATTGTGGTTCAAAATATCCCATTGCAAAAATGGAGTCATGTTATCATGACTAAATCTGGTTCAACTATTGACATTTACATTGATGGTAAATTAGTTAAAACAAGTATAATGGATGGCACCGCACATAAACCGGATGCAGATGCACCTATTACTTTAACGGGAAAAATAGAAGAAACAACTGCAACAACACCAACAACAACAAAAGGGTTTGCTGGATATTTATCGAAGGTATTATATCAAGCCGGAGCAGTAAATACCCGAGAAGCATACCAAAT